>UEXN01000941.1_pt1 | contig 15896 bp, 25 predicted proteins | sample 1796711 | NCBI WGS metagenome assembly UEXN01 (sample SAMEA4772470, study PRJEB27181) | metagenome | reverse complement strand
CCCGAATGTCAATGTGGCTAAGAGGAAAGTTAAACCATAACTTTGTTTTTGATAACTTTGAAGACCTTTTTAATTACATTGATGCTCTCCATGACGGGACAATTGAACCCGACTATACCCGATGGGTATTCTTTGACAAGGTGTGATTATTATGGATGAAGATAGATTTAACCAAAGACTGAAAGAAGCGAATGAAAGTTATGAAAATTCGCTAAAAATGATGAATCACATGAAAGAATTGGATGAAGGTTGGATTGCGAGTAAAGAATGGATGGCTCAACACATGGATTTTGCACACATGAGAAGCACTTTGCGTTATATTAATGGCGAGGTTGATGATATGTTTGAAGAAGTTAGTAAAAACGCATTTACGACTCAATATCTATGTGGATTGATGGATGCAGATTCTATGAAATATGCACTTTCTAACGGCTATCTTGAATTGGAAGAAGAAACAATTGAAAGACTTGTTGAAGCAAAAAAGGTGTGAATAATATGGCTAATGAAATGGAAGTAAAAGTGCAAGAATTGTTGAATCGTTTGAATCAATCTTATGATAACATGGTTATGGTTGTTAAAAACCCCCACCATACATTTTCGGAACAGGCTATGACAAGCAACATGGCTACAATTGTTGCTATTGGTTTGGCTCGGAATTGCATTGGTTATCTAAATGAAGAATTTGAAAGTGTTGATGAGGCTATGGAAACGGCCATCATGGATGCTCAAAAAATAGTATTGGAAGAGGAATGATTATGACTGTTCCGATGAAGCCAATGGATGATTGTATTTCCTGTAAAGGTTCGGGCGTATCAATTGATATGCCTTGTAGCCGTTGTAAAGGACTTGGAAAAAAGGGTGAATAATATGGATGAGGAATTAAGAAATTTCGTTGAAGAGAAATGGGGATTGTATGAATCAGCCCTTGAAAAGAAAGATGCTATGTTGGGTCGCCATCAACATACTATGGCTTTTGTTCGCACATTAGCGAATGTATTAGCGTTGGGAATGTCTATTATTATTGCTTACAAGGTTTGGTGAACCAATTGTTGCCGAAAAGGTTAATGATTATTGTTATCATTTCATTATTTCTAAGTGGTTGCATGAGTAGTGCGACACCTGTTGAAAGTGATTCTATTACTTATGAAAATGAAGAAAGAATTATTCAATCATATCAATTTTGGAATGAAAATCCTATGAGTATTGGTAAAGAAACGGTTTTTAATCACACAGGTATGTTGGATTGCGAAATAAAAGTGTTTAATCATGATGGTGGAAATTTAACAGTTATTATTCCCGATGTTTTTGAAGAGAGTTATGGGAATACTACGGCAACATTTACTGCCGAAATAACGGCTAACAATACTTTGAGAACATTTCATGGTGGATTTCATGACCCCGAAGTATCTCCAATCGCAGATTTCTATGTTGTTTATTGTTTCTTACATTATTGAAACCCCCTTCACCTGTAAGTCTAAAGAATTAGGAGAATGTGTCAGCAACAGTTAAATACCTGTTAAAGATTAGTTAAGACCATGCGTTCATGCACCTGCGGAAAGCCTATCAAATCCGAATCGGCAACCAATGTCCGATTTTGGGATGAAGAATACTGTTCTCGTTATTGTAGGGAATATGATGAAAGAGGATTAGAGATGGTTAATAGAGCCGATATGCTAAAGGAGAAAGGTTCTAAGCATTACAAGAACTTTTCGGGTATGTGGGATTATCCTTCTATTAAAGCCAAGTGTATTTGTTGCGGTGAAGAAACCGTTACTTTGACTAAGACGAATGACCAAGACAAACCATACTGTTCAAGGACTTGTCATAGTCGGATTCATCGGATGCCTAAAGCAAGAAAGAATCAAATTGTTTTTACTATGTTGAGAGTCATGAAGCATAGATATTTGAATTATGAAGGAAGCGAACAATGGCTATCGGGAAGTGCTATGTATAATATCATGCAAAAGATGGGAGGCCACCCATTTAAGAACGGCTATCCTATGATAATGAAGATTTGGGCGGGAAGAGGTTTGCTACTCAAGAAAGATAACAATTACCGTAATGAAGAAGGCAATTCAAGAAAAGAAGTTATTTATTGTTTCAACCCTGCACACTTAGATAAGCCACTTGGAAAAGCATTCTATGAATGTGCAGGTGCAAAATGGGAATGAGGTTCAATGACTTTCAAGGCTTTTCAAAATTATGCTTTTGAGATAATCCCTAAAAATGAGAGGGTTGCGAAGGGCGCAGTCGCTATTTGTAAGGGCGGTTGTAATAGTCTAAAGTTAATCAATGACACCTCTCGCCAATTATGCACTAACTGTGGTAATAAATGGCGTTATTATGGTCATGAATGTGATGTTCCTAATTGCGAAGCCATAAGTGATGGAACAATAGAGTTCAAAAGAAGAAAAAATGAAAATAAATTATTATGTGCTAATTGTTATGATACATGGAGAAAAGCGGATTATTGCATTTGGGAACGGTTCGTTGAAATGCGACACTTACATTTATTGCGCCCCGAACCCTTTGTTAAGGCATTAGAAGAAGGAATTATTACCCATGTTGAAAAAGAAAATCAGGTTAAATGTTTAGAATTCGCAGAATGTCACCATTGTTATGAGATTAAGAAAATTGATACGCCCAAATATCAGTTATGTGGCACTTGTTCGGGTCATTTGAGGCATCATGGAAATGATTGCGAAGTGTGTGAAGTAAATTATGCTTCTGCTTTTGACACCTCCGAATCCTTATTTGTTTGCGGTCAATGTCAATCCGCCAAAAGTAAATACAAAATTGCTTCATATCACATTTACAAAACCCAAATTAGGACTATCAAGAATTGTCAAATCTGTAATGACCCTGTTTCACATGATAGAAAAGAAGGCGAAAAACATTGTTCGGCATTCATAGACCATGACCATGATACAGGAATTACAAGAGGGGTGGTTTGCGTGTCCTGTAACACTATTGAAGGGTTCATTAAGAAAATAGATATAACACCCTATACTTATGCTACAAGGTTGAAGTCTTATTTAGAAAATCCTCCGTTGGATAAATCATGGACTCAAGACAGGGATTCATTTAGATAATTGAGAAAATAAAGGATTTTTATGCGAAAATATCTCAAAGTGTGCGATTGTTCACCGCAACCGTGTATGATTTGTTTTCTATTATTTGATTTATATTTGCGAGAGATTGAATGGCTACTTGAAGAAACGAAAGCATAGATAGTCAAACATTATACTTTCAACCATGCCTAATTTATGTGAGGAATGCGGTTTTGACATTGATGCCGAAGAATGTGTATGCACTTCTTTAGATAATTAGAAGGATAATCAGTCATTATGGTTAGTTCTAAGCAAGCATTGGTTGGTGTGGGATTAGTGGGGGCATTAGCCTTTTTATCCACAAGAACAAGTGCTGAACCTATTGGTGAGGTCATGGGTTGCACCAATGATAAAGCCGATAACTATAATCCAAAAGCCTCTCAAGATGATGGTTCATGTAAGTTCACATTGATTCCGATTGAAGATTTAATACCCGATAATTTATCGGATGATTCGGTTTGGAAATCCGATGGTTTAGTGGTTAGACTTGAGCATCCTTTGGCGGCAACCAATGATAAATACGAAAAGTATTATTTTGAAGCGAAGTTAGTCGTTGATGTTATGCAAAGTGGTGCATACAAGACTTGGGCTGAAGTCCCCGAAACATTTACAGGAGATTATTCTTGGGAATTAAGGAGATATGGTGGATTAGACAAGTGGACTCAAGAATCTAATGTTGAAGATATGAGAGGTTCATTGTCTAAAACACTACTTTCTTCTTCTGTTGATGGTATTAAGCCTACATTTGATTCTGTTTTGAATGCTTTTGGAGGGTATGTTCCCAATTATCCCGCAGTAAATATGGGTCAAGTTCAAATTCAAAGCGGTAATTTTAGTGATACAGGCGGTTCTTATCGTTATGTTAATCCCAACGGTTCTAAGGTTTCAAATCAACAAATTGTTTTAGACTTGAATGGTAATCAAATTAACCCCGAACCATTACAAATGCAAGTAAAATGTGCAGGTTCTTCATCTTGGACTACTGTTCAAAGTCCTGTTGTAGTTATCGGTTCTTTGATTAGTGAAAACGAAAATGGAACAGTTAAGTTCTTCCCTGCGGAGGCAATATCGGGTTCATTACCTTCGGGATTAATTTATGGATGCTCTATTCCCACAGTATCAAAAACACTTCCAAAAACAATTAGGGTTGTTGAAGACAAAGGGGCAAGCACATTTGGTTTATTGATTTCACCCACTCAAATAAGTATTGATGATGCGCTCGCAACCAAAACAGTTAGCGTTTCAAAAGGAAAGGATTACACTTCTAATGATAGAGTAATTTATGATAGGTTATTTAGTAGTTTATCATTCCCTATGGTTCACAAGGATGGTGGCGGTTATTATGTTTTGAATGAGTATAACAATTACAATAAGGTTTATATTTCATCATTAATTCCTACATTTAACGCTTCATACGCCCGAAGGCAGGTTCAATGTCAATGTGTAGGAGGAACTGTTAAAGCAGGTCAAACAATTACCATTTATGACACCAAACAATGCAACAACACAAGCCCTTCATTTGTCAATAAGTGTGGCGGCTTCGGGGGTAGTAGTGGAGGCGGAAATACAGGTGGCAATACAGGTGGTAATACAGGTGGCTTAAGCGGAGGCATAAGTGGAGGCTTAGGCTCAAGTGGTTTAAGCGGAGGGGCAGGTAACTTAGCAATTATGGCCGAAACAATAATCAATTCGTTCAATTCTTATCAAGTATGATACAAATATATTTATACAATAACGAATAATTAAGTCTTATGCAAGATGAAGGTTGGGTTTTTGACATTGAAAGCCAAAGGTGGAACTTGGGTGTTAATCCGCATGAATTGAAATCCGAATCCATAGAAGAAAAAGTTCCTGTGAAAAAGAAAACATTTACTAAGAAAACAGCAAGGAATAAAAAAATGACAAGGCCGAATTCTCTTTGTTTAGTGTGTGACAGTCCTCATTTGAAAGACCCTACTACTGAAAGGCGTTTCAAGTATTGTAGTAAGCCGTGTTCAAATCAAGCCAATAAAGGAATCAAAGTTCTTTCAAAGGATGCGGATTTAGGCAAAAGAAGACGAAATGGCCGCAATTCAAGAGAATTATGTTTGACTTATTTTGTTTTAAGAAAATGGAATGAACCTCTATCTTCAAAGCAGATTGTTAATAATGCGAGAGATTTGTTTGGCGACAATAAATTCGGAAGCCGAGCGAAGGATTTCAATAGAATGTTTCATTTTTTTGATAATGTGAAGAAAATGAAAATCAATGGAACAAATCATTTTCAAATAATTGACAATAGTATTCCTTTCAACAAGTCATTGAAACCAAGATTTAATAAAGTCGTTTTTGGAGAGTAAAGTTCATGGTAAATAATACACCGCAAGCAAAATGGTATGAAGCGTTTGAAACAGTTATTGGGAAGCATAATGAATTTGTTCCTTTTAGCAAAATATACAATGAATTTTATGATGAGATGAGGTCAATGGGTATTAAATCTCAAATCCCTACACGGCAACAATTTGCTCAATTTACAACGATTCGTTATTTACAAAGAGGTTTGCTTCTAAAGGAAACCAAGTTAAACAACCGAAGAAAGGAAGTTCATTACAAAATGGTTAAGTAGTAGTTACGGATAGGGATTACTATGCCGAAGTGCGGATTTAACGATTGCGAGAAATATAATCATGGTGCAAAGGGTTTTTTCAACCACAACCATGTAGTCGGTTGGGTTGCCGTTGATACGGTTCGTCATGGCCGCTACATATCCACTACATTTTATTGTTGTAAAGAACATTCGGAGATGAGATAAATGAATTGCGAAGTATGCGGTGGAATTTTTGAAGGCAAAGGCTTTCGGATTGAACCCGACCCTAAAGACGCTACATTTGAAAGGGTTGTTGATTACAGGAAGTGTAACCTTTGCGGAACAGGAATGATTCTTTATCATCCGTATATGCCTGTTCAAGAATTTGATGAGCAAGTGAACGATTAAATAGCCCCTCATTCAATTAAAGAACATGGCTGAAATGTTATGTGATGGTTGCGAAATGAAGCGTTTAGATTTATCCCTTTCAACGAGTCTTCAAAATAGCACAGGTCATTTTTGCGGAGAATGTGTTTCAAAGCCTCCCAATTGTATTTCTTGTAGCAGTTCAAATGTTAAGGTTGAGGTTGATTTTGGTTATGATTATCAATCATGTTATGATTGCGGTTATACAATTGAGCAAGAAGTTATTACGGATAAAATTCCTAAGCGATTGCGTGGCGTTATTTCGGAAGAGGCTATGGCTTTCATTTACGCCCCCGAAAACCGAGAAACAAGGGTTTGGATTAGGAAGGTATAAATACCCGTTAAGACAACCTATAATTGCTCAAGACGGGGCGATACCCTCCTGTCAAACCGTTGCGAGCATCGGCATTAAAGTGTGTGTATCTCTCCTGTGAGGGGTGGTTCGCTATCTCTTACCGAAGGTTGCCAAAGGGTTTCGTTCCCCTCTCACCGCCTTCGCCTATTCATTACATTTAGATACAATCAATGACTATAAAGTATTAGTGGTATTATTGAATCCGAATAATGAAACAAAGATTCTCATTGATTCGGGATATTTTGTTGGCCGTCAAAAGAAGCATTGGAGTCCGAGAGGGACTTTGAAAAGGGCTTGGCGTTCTTACAAGACCAATAAGACTAATTGGTTTCAATTTCAATACAAATCCAATAAGGCGATAAAGGGCGACATTAGTTATTGCGAAGTAGTCATGTCCCGCATGAAATCCAACCCTAAATATGACAAGACCTGTGAAGCGATTCTTTGTTTTGACGGAATCAAAGGCCGACAATTAAGGGGTAAAATCTTTGATGAGTATAAATCGGGAAGAAACAAGGGTCTTGAAGTCAAAGCAAGTGAGCATACAGGCAAAGATACAAGAGAGATTTTCACTAAAGCAGGGATGGAATTAGATGAATTAGGTTCTCGTTGGCTAACTCTTTATGATGAATACAAAGAGGCTGATGATTTGATAGCGGAAAAGTGTTTAGAATACTTATTACAGGGCTACAAAGTAGTGATTCTTTCGGCTGATACAGACTTATTTCAAATGTTGCGTTATCCGAATGTAAGGCTTCATAATTTCAAAAAGGAAATTACTGCTGATGATGTAAAAGAATTGACAGGAGTTACGGTTCATCAATATGCTGATTGGAAAGCATTAGTCGGAGATGCAAGCGACAGCATACCGGGAGTTCCTAACTTGGGTAAAGCAAAAACAACCAAATTATTGACATCTTATGAAAAATTGGAGGATATTCCGTTGGATGAATTTAGAATCTATTATGCGAAGAGTCCTGTTGAATTAGCGAGCAAAACAAGAAGTGTAAGAGAAGAAAACGGATGGAGTATTTCTAAATGTAAAAAAGAATACGGTTCGGCATGGGTTTCTTTAGAGGATGGAGATGATGTTAAAATGAATAGTGAGCAAGTTCGGAAATTGACTCAAGCGTTTGACATATCGGGATATTTGATTTTTGATGATTATTACAACAAAGCCCTCAAGTGGAAGCGATTAGTAAGGCTTCCTTTTGGCGACGGACAGCCCGAACTTCCGAATTCCGTTAATTGATTTCCCATAAAAGGCAAAGTTATAAATAATAGAAGAATCCAAGAAAAGTTCATGGCGATTATGGGCGACCACCAAGACTCCTTCCATCGGACTTATGATAGGTCATGGGATGAAATAGAGGATATGCTTTTCCAAGCGGAGAAGAAAATGAATGGTTGGATTCTATTTTACCATAAGTGTAAAAAAGATGGGGATAAAGAAGGTATGCGTGAAGCCGCAAGAAATAAGAAGGCATTAGAAGGAGTCATAAAAACCCTCAAGTGGACTTTGGGTGAAAAAGGGATTACAAATCCTTTATCATGAATCAAGTAGGCATTATTTTTAGATAACAAGAAAAATAACTTACTGAATGTGGGGAAAAATTCGTTATTAAAAACAAAATGTGGTAATAAAGTCAAATCTGTTTCCGAAAAGCGGATAGATGATTGGTTATTTAGAAACGGTTGGTATTCTGTTTATGAACCGCCCATTAAAATTGATAAAGGAAAGGTTGTAAATCCCGATTGGGTATTGCTTCCTCAAAATGGTATTTCTAAGCCTATTATCATTGAGTATTGGGGATTAAGTGTTCTCAAGCCGAATGCGAGTTATTGGGCTGTTCAAGCGCAACCAAAATACAATGAAAGGCGTAAAAAGAAAGAATTATTTTATGAGAGCGCACCCGATTATCATTACATAGGTCTTACTTTGCCCGATTTGAAAGACTTAGATTCTGTTTTGGGTTCGGCATTATCGTTTTTAACTGAATAGCCGCAACCGCAATCAAAATATCCGTTTTTCAAGTCCATAATTTTATAACTGAACTTGGTGCTACAAATAGGACACATCATTCTTCTTCACCGAATCCGATTTCTTTTTTGTATTCTTCCCAAGTGATATTCTTTTTTTGGGCTTTCAAATCTAAATAGTCAGCGTATTCTTTTTCATATTCGGCTTCTAATTCGTTATCTCCTAAAAGAACGATTTTGTAAGGGCTTCTCCAACGATACCCCATGTCCCGAAGGCTTGTTAAAAGGTGATAAATGAGTCGGTGTTCCATTTCTCCGCCTTCTTTGACTAAATCTATTGCACTTTCAATCATTTCTTCATCCATTCGGAACTCATCAACCATATTATTCAGCCAAAATACTACTTCTTTTTTCAAGTATTTAATGCTTCATACTGAAGTTATAGATTATTTGCGGTCTTGAAACCAAACCATTAGATACCCCTTAATACAATTAAGGAATATGGCGTTTTCAATAATCGTTGATTCAAACGAAGGCGAGTTATTGCCTTCAATGGTTCATGCTGAAGAAAAGGTTCGTTTAGAGGTCGGAGATGTTTTGATTAAAGACAACGATGGCGACAACACTTGGATTTTTGAAAGAAAGACATGGGGTGATGGACTCAATGCTTGGAAGTCTAAGCGATTACAAGACCAAATTAGCCGCATGATTGAATTACATGACAATTATGCAATTATTGTTGAAGGTCGCCCATCGGATTTTTATGCACCGAATCCCGATGATTGGGGACATTTTAGGGCATTTTTGAATAGGGTTTCTGTTGAAGTATGTCCTGTTGTATTTACGGATTCAATTATGGAAACGGCAAGGTATATCAATGCTTTCAAATTGAGGTTGGAGGACAATTCTCAAGGACATTTTGTTCGCCCTGTAACTGCGGTTAAGTCAAGTAGGAATGCACATCATAATTTGCTACAAACATTACCCGGCATTGGGCGTGAAAAGTGTAAGAAAATCTATGGTGTTTTTGATAACTTGAAAGACATGATGAGCAATTGGCATAAGGCTAAAGACGAAGGCGTAGTCAAGGGTAAAACATGGGTTAATGTTGAAGCATTTTTGAATAAGGAATGGGGTTCTCAAAGTGAAAAGCCCTTAATCCGTCAAAGGAAACGGGCGGAGTCTAAGCAAATGAAATTGGAGGACATAGTATGAAAGCGGAATTAGATGTTAAATTAGCGAAGGCTTTTGTCAAGGCTATGGAAAATACAAATGATATGGCTTTGATTTTCTTTGAGAAAGAAGGATTGAGAACAAAGTTAATGGATTCAAACGGTTATAGACTAATGGATATTAGAATCCCTGCTGAAAATATGATTTCTTATGAGTTCCTTGAAGAGAATGCTGTTGAGTTCGGCGTTATTGTAAATCACATAAAGGACATGACGAAAGGAATGACTGTCAAAGACAAGCACACACTTTTAATTGAATATGATTTAGAAGAACCGACATGGTTATGGCTTGAATCATGCGGAGTTAAAAGAAAGTTAAGGCTTTTGAAGTCAAGTATGATGAAGCGACATAAGACACCTACAATTGAAGCCTTATGGTCGGCAAGACTCCCTTACAAATCAATTAAGGCATTTATGACGAGCATAGGTAAAACCGATGTATTTAGTCTAATGTTGGATGATAAGGCGGTCAAATTTCATGCACAGACTGATGATGGAGTCATGGAGGCGGAATTGAATGAAATTGATTTACACTTTGACAAGAAAGAAGGGGACAATCAAGAAATCCTTTTAGGAAAAGAGAATTTCGCCAACACACTTTCAACAAGTGGTGCAAAGACAAGTATTTTCATTAAGGGCGGTAATGAACACACACCTTTAGAATGTGAATGGGTATTTGAAAAATTAAATATCAAGTCATGGATAGCAACGAGAACAAAAAATTGAAGTGATAATATGAAACCAAAAACAAAGAAACCAAATATGTTTGAAGCAAGTAAAAAAGTGATGGGAGTTATGGAAGAATTAACTGCTCGGCAAATCATTGTCCGATTGAAGGACACAGGAAGAAAGGAAGTTCCGACACCCCGACAGTTAGCACAGATTTTCCGTAATGACACCCAAATTGAAGTAATTAAGTCCCCTTCTAAGAAAGATGAAACCATGTTTCGCAAGAAAGAAGAAATTAATAATCCCAACGGGTCTTGAAACCATAATTTTAAGACATGGGGAACAATTAGATAGTCCCTAAAACAAAGACTACTTCGTTGAATGGTGAGCGCATGAGTAATTTCAAATTATCCGAAAATTTCGTATCTAAATACAAGAGAAAGAAAGCACCATTTGGTTTTAATGGTCTTGGTGAATTAGTCTATCAAAGGACTTATTCTCGTTTGAAAACCGATGGTAAAAATGAACAATGGTGGGAAACCGTTCAGCGAGTAGTGGAAGGAACATTCAATATGCAAAAGCGACATATTGATGCTCATAGTCTTGGATGGAACGCATGGAAAGCCCAACATTCGGCTCAAGAAATGTATGACCGTATTTTCAACATGAAGTTCTTGCCTCCGGGAAGAGGTCTTTGGGCTATGGGGACTGCGATTACAGAAGAGAAAAAATTGTTTGCGGCATTGAATAATTGCGCTTTCGTTTCAACGGAAAGTATGAGTAGTGAATTTTCTAAACCGTTTTGTTTCTTGATGGATGCTTCAATGCTCGGAGTCGGTGTTGGCTTTGATACAAAAGGTGCAAATAGTCTAATGATTAAAGGACCGAATACTTCTCGCAAGGTTGAACATATTACAATTCCCGATACAAGAGAAGGATGGGTTGAATCTTTGAGAGCATTACTTGATTCATATTCATTAGGGACTGCAAAGGTTGAATTTGACTATTCGGAGATTAGAGCCGAAGGAGTTCCCATCAAGGGCTTCGGTGGAGAATCAAGTGGTCCTAAACCTCTAATTGAATTACATGAAAAGTGCGTATCAATTTTGGATAATGAAATCGGACAACCAATTAGTATTACATCTATTGTTGATATTATGAATCTCATTGGTAAATGTGTTGTTGCAGGTAATGTGCGAAGGACTGCTGAAATTGTTTTTGGAGAACCCGATAACGAAGAATACTTAGACTTAAAGAATTATGAAGTGAACCCACACCGAGCCGAATATGGTTGGACTTCAAACAATTCAATCTTTGCAGAATTAGGAATGGATTATGAGCCATCGGCTGAAAGAGTCCGTTATAATGGAGAACCCGGCTACGCTTGGTTAGGAAACATGAAAGACTACGGAAGAATGGCTGATGCACCCGATTTCAAAGACCATAGAGCCAAAGGCGGAAATCCTTGTCTTGAGCAAACATTAGAGTCTTATGAATTATGTTGTCTTGTTGAAACCTTTCCAAACAATCATGAATCCCTTGAAGATTACAAAAATACGCTGAAATATGCTTATTTATACGCTAAGACCGTAACTTTGGGTAAGACTCATTGGGCTGAAACAAACCGTGTCATGTTAAGAAACCGAAGAATTGGTTGCTCTATGTCGGGTATTGCTCAATTTATTGCGAATAAAGGTGTAGGCAATCTCAAAGAATGGATGGATGCAGGTTATCACCACATTCAAGACCTTGACGAACAATACTCCGATTGGATGGCTATTCCTCGTTCAATTAAGACAACAAGTATCAAGCCTTCGGGAACTGTTTCGTTGCTCGCAGGTTCAACACCGGGAATCCATTTCCCCGAATCTCGTTATTACATTAGAAGAATGCGATTAGGCATCAATAGCAATCTATTACCTGCATTAGAAAAGGCAGGGTATCATATTGAACCTGCTTTCGGAAGCGAAACCACTACATTAGTAGTATCTATTCCTGTTGATATTGGAGAAGGCGTAAGAACTCTTTCTAATGTTTCAATGTGGGAACAATTGTCTTTAGCGGCATTGGCTCAAAAATGGTGGGCGGATAATCAAGTGTCATGCACAGTTACATTTAATCCCGAAACCGAAGGCTCTCAAATCGCTAATGCGTTAGATATTTACCAATACCAATTGAAAGGTATTTCTTTCTTACCAAAATTAGACTATGGCGCATACCCTCAAATGCCGTATGAAGAAATTGATGCTGAAACCTATAATACTATGAATGAAGCAGTAGGTAAATTGTCTTTTGGAAGAATTAAAGGTGAAGAAGTTATTATTGAAAGGTTTTGCGACAATGATGTTTGCGACTTAGACTTCAATGCGAATCCAACGGAAGAAGAGATTCAAACGGAGTAATACTTAAGTAGTAGTGACTCATGGGGTAAAACATGAGCGAAGAAATGCAAGCCGAAGAACAACGAACCAACACCGAATACCTATGGGAAATGTCATGGTATGATAGAAGCCATTCATGTAGCACATCTGCTGACTTCGGAATAAAAATGCCTCTTTGGATTTGTATTCAAGACGCAGTAAATTCCGTTGAACATTTGATGGATGAAGGGGACTATGATGAAGATTATTCGGGAACGCCCGAAATCAAAATTCTCCGCTACATTAACGGAACACTTGATGAATGGGTGGAAATTGGAGATTGGGAAGAGGCTGTTAATTGGGCTGACGACAAATATGTTCGTGCTGATTGGGAAGCCTATATTCAACAAACGAAGGACTACACGGCTCAATTGCGAGCCGAAGCAGGTCTTACACCTTAATTTCTCCTTGATGCAAACGCTTAGATAGCGAGAATGGTTATTCTTAACCATGTGCGGCACTTGCGGTTGTAAAAGTGCTGAAACACTTAGCAAGACTTCATGTTGTTGCGGTGCTGATGAATCCAACCCTTGCGCTTGCATGAAAGCCCCCGAACCGATGAATTGTTCCGCTAAAGCCCCTAAGTGTGCTTGCTACAAAGCATTAGAAAAGAATGCTGAAACCTTTGAATTTGAAAACGAATTCGTTGTAGTAAGTGTCCTCATTAAACAACACCGCCCAATTTCAAGAGAATACTCGCATGACATTCTTATTACCAAAGAGGATGCGAAAAAGTCGGATGGGAAATTGATAAAAGAATATATTGATGGTGAGGCTGAATATAGCACATCTTCCGATTGGGATGTCCCGGAGTATTGGATTGACAATCATAACGCTTTAGCACAGGTTAAATCAAGGAGGCACATGATGGCTGAAACCTTTGAATCCGAAAATGAGGTTGCGAAAACAATTTTGAATAACCTCATCAAAAATGTTTGGAATGAATTTAGCATGGTGAGTCCTAACGGATTGGAAGGATGGTTGAATGCAAGTGTTCGGGAAGGAGAAGGGTCTTACTACAAAGAAGGAATGGAAGTCCCCTCTCGTTCCAATTTAGGTTGGGAGGAAATTGATGAAAAGATGGGTAATTATTCTTATTGGGGTGACGATGAAGCCTATGAAATGGTGGAAAAATATCAAGACAAATTGAGAATGAAATATAGAAATCCTTCAATCAAATTACAATTGTCTAACAAATATCGGAATCCTCGCACCCAAATGACTTATTATTCTAACATAAAATATCCCATGTTTATGAAAATATCAATCGGAAAAGATACGGTGGAAAAGAATGCCGAAACCTTTGAAGCAAATTCCGATGAGGATAATTGCCCTGTTTGTAACGAAGAGGTCTATGGCGACATGAGCATGATAGGAGAAGAAATTGTTCCCGATATTTGCGGAGATTGCGATATTTATGTAATGCCTCAAGGTTCGGATTTCAAAGTTCGTTGTATAGAATGTGGATATGGAGATTTTTACGGTTCAAGAACTCCTTGTGAATCATGTGAACCAATTGCTGATAAAATGGAAGCCGTCAATAACGGAAAAAGTGCTGAAACCTTTGAAGCGGATAAGGACTATGAATGGGAATGGGACAGGACTGATAATGCACCCACCGAATTGATTAAGAAACGATTGAAAGAAGCGGGTTTCAAATTGAATTCTTCGGACAAAGCATACGGTAATATAATTGTTGAGTTTTACGAACCAAAATTGGTAGCCAAAAACGGAAATCTATTGGATGTCACTTTGAGTCAAAACGAAGAGTTTGATGGATTCTCACGATTGACATTTTATGATAATAACGACGAAAACACTACGGGTCATGCCCCGCCGATGGATTGGGACATTTTGTATGAGAAGGGGTTGTTGAAGGGAGAGGATTCGGTGGAAAACCCTCAAGGTGACTACTATGAGGTTTATTGGGATGGGCTATACGACGAATGGAAAGATTCTCAAAAAGAATCACATAATTGTTCCGATAATGCGGATTTAGAAATCTATGAGGATGATTTCATCGTGATGGAGTGCAACATTTGTGGGCGAAATGCGACATTTAGACAAGAAACACCATTTTACGGAACGAGAAATGCTGAAACCTTTGAAGCGGAAGAAGGGGATGATTGCCCTTCATGTGCAAATGCCTGTAAGCATGATGATTCAAATAAGATTAAGGTTGAAAGCATATACGATTATGAAATCCAAAGCCCGTCAAACATGGTAATACAGGTTACTTGTTTAGATTGTGGAGAAAGCGGGACATTTTACGCTGATGAAGTGGATTGGCATGGTGAAGAAGCAAAATTAAAGTATTCACCTCAAATTGCAGTAAATATGATGAATCCTACTTATGGTGATTTGAGATGTTCCCGTTGTAATGATAGATTTCAAATGGCGGTTGAAAACCACGCTGAAACCTATGAAGCCGCAGTTATTCGTCAAGGAAAAGCCCCTAAAGGTGCTATGGCTAAGGCTATGATGAATCAATCCATGATGGAACAAGCAAACATTGAAGCCATGATTCAAGAATTAGAAAACAAAGTCAATTTAGGTTTGATTAGTGAAGATGATTTAATGGCTTCATTGAAAAAGAAGTTCGGTGCTGAATATGATATTGAAGTCTATTCTTCCGAAGAATTTTCTAAAGAAGATTTGGAAGCCTACTTCGCTGATTTGAAGAAGGATAACCCGAAATTAGCAAAAATTATTGAGTTTAAGGTAAAAAATGAAGAATACTTGCCTAAACAATTGATAGAGAGTTCGGGATATGATTATGAAATTCTTGAAGCATGGAATGATTATGTTATAGATGATGATAAATACGCTTTATTTGACCCCTGCCCTGCTTGTGAAGGCGAAGGATGGATAATGACCTCTTATACCCCTGCAACCCGTTTTGAACCTGCTGACGGTGATGGAGAAGACTGTGAAGAATGCGGTGGAAGCGGCAAAATTGACCCTTCGGATTATATGTATTATGATGATAAAGGCGAAATAGAATATGCGGCTGATGGCCGAAGGTGGGATTAATAATGACCGAAAAGACTATAACTGCAAACATTGATTCGGCAACCCAAAGTATTGACAATATAAGTTTCTTGTTAAGTATTTCTCAAAGGCGTTTTGATTGCATAT
>UEXN01001842.1_pt1 | contig 15903 bp, 12 predicted proteins | sample 1796711 | NCBI WGS metagenome assembly UEXN01 (sample SAMEA4772470, study PRJEB27181) | metagenome | reverse complement strand
GGGCTATATTAACAGCAGGAAGTACTGGTAGTGCTGACTCAGACTTAATAATAAAAACATCTTCTAGCGGAACTGAAGTACAAAGAGCAAGATTTCAAGACAACGGAGACATCAGCTTTTACGAAGATACGGGCACGACCGCGAAGTTCTTCTGGGATAGTTCTGCGGAGTCTTTGGGTATTGGTACTGCGCCGGATGCTGCTACTGTGTTGCATGTGCAGGCTACAGAGCCACAAGTTCTTATCAGCGATGCTTCAAGTCCGCTTCAGAGGTTTATGGCTTTTGATGTTGGCTTAGCTGCTGACGAAGACACTCATTTCATTACTGTTGACCAAGCTGATGCTTTAGCCTTTGGTGAAAAACTTAACGGCAATGACCGTGTTATTGAAAACGAGTGGATGCGTATTACAAACGCAGGCAACGTCGGCATCGGCACGGACTCGCCATCTAGAAAGTTAACAGTTGAGGGTGATTCTGGCGATAACTTACCCGTCCGCATAGTTAGCGGAGCGACAACCACATCGTGTTCTCTGGAGTTCAAAGATCCTACTACCACGGCTGACTACAAAGTTCGCATAGGTAGCGAAGGAGACGAGTTAGTCGCCTATGCAGGCGGCTCTCAAGCCATGCGCATCGATTCGAGCCAAAACGTGCTTGTGGGGAAGACTGATGCAAACAGCGCCACACAGGGTGTTGAGGCTAGAGTGTCAGGGCAGTTATTTGCGACATCAAACGGTGCGCAAACAATGTTCCTCAATCGTCTAAACAGTGACGGCACTATTGCTGAGTTCCGCAAGGATGGCTCAACAGTCGGAACCATTGGCACTGTTGGTGGTGATGCTTACTTTGAGCATGGCGGTACAGGTATCAGACTCTGGGACGGAAATCTAGCCATAACCCCTTGCGGAACATCAGGGGCTACTTTGGATGGTACTAGAAATCTTGGAGCTTCATCGGCCCGCTTCAAAGACCTTTACCTGTCAGGCGGTGTCCTCTTAGGCGGCACAGGTTCAGCCAATAAGCTAGACGACTACGAAGAAGGGACGTGGACTCCTGTTTTAGCTGATGCAACGACAGGGGGAAATGCGTCAAGTACCGCAGGAGTGGGTGTTTACACAAAAATAGGACGGCAAGTTTTTTTAAGTTTTCATTTTTACAACATAGATACAACTGGCTTAACTTCTGGAAACGATATTTTTATTCAATCTTTACCTTTTACATCAAAATCTGTGTCAGGCAGTGCTTTCTATACTGGCACCATGTACAGCAGTGTTTTAAGTTTCACAAGAACTGAAAACTGTTACCCAATGATTAATGATAATACTTCGTATCTTAGATTGGGGTTTAACAGAGATGGCGCTGGATTTGACGCACAACAAATAAACGGCATCACAAGTGGACAAACCGACATATCTATTAATATTTCATACATGGCCGCCTAATTATCTCAAGTGGATTCTTGAGACGGACTAAAGGAGAAAGACAATGGCATTAACTAAAAGCGTAACAGCAGACAAAATCGAAGTAGTCACAGGACAAGACGAGGACGGCAATGCCATAACCTCTGTTCAAGTACGGACTGCTACTCGTATCGTTGAAGACGGCGCTGTAATTTCACAGTCGTATCACCGTCATGTAATTCAATCAGGTGACGACTACTCGTCTGAACCCGCTAACGTACAGGCTATTTGTGTAGCCGCATTTGGAGACTAACTAATGGCTACATGGACTATTGCAACACTTGAGCGAGACTTACAACCAGCAGACATGGACGGTGCAGTCGTTGTCGCACACTGGCGTGTCAGTGAGTCTGAGACTGTAGGTGAAGAAACATTCTCTGCCTCTGCATACGGTACTGTAGGTTTCACACCAGACCCTACAGCCCCTGATTACGTCCCCTACGACGATCTAACCGAAGAGGTAGTCTTAGGCTGGGTATGGGAGACTGTCGATCAGGAAGCAACTGAGGCATCTCTAGCGGCTAAGATTGAAGCAGAGAAGAACCCTGTTACTGCCGCTGGCGTACCTTGGTAAACTAATAAAAGGAAGTCGGTATGAATTCTGTAGATGACGCATTAGCACGTTTAGACAAGCATGAAGCTGAGTGTGCCTTACGGTATCAAATGATCCAGCTACAACTTGATGAACATAACAGACGCTTTGATAGGCTGGAGAAGATGATGCAGGGTGGGTTTGCGTCTATCTCTGTAATCATAGTTGTTGCTGTTGCTATATTAGAGTTTGCTAGGTAGCTATGGATATTAACGAGTCAACAAATGTAACAATCCCTATTCGTAACTTGATTGCTATGGTTGCGGCTACGTCGATTGCTACTATGGCTTACTTTGGTATTCAAGAACGTCTTAACACTATTGAGCATTCTTTTGACAAGTCACAGTTGGAAATAGAACGTAACACTGAGTTTCGTATCCTATGGCCCCGTGGAGAACTTGGGTCGTTACCTGATGATGCTAGACAAGACATGATGATTGAAAGCATTCAGATTGATGTTATTGGCTTACGTCAGATAGAAGAAGAAGTTCACGAGTTAACAATACGTATTGGAACTATCGAAGCTCTTTGGGATCAGGAAACAGAATGATACAGCAATTGATTGGACCACTAGCGTCGTTAGTCACAGGACACTTTGAACGTAAGTCCGAAGAGAAGAAGGCTGTCCATGAAGCTAAGATGGTAGCTATACAGCAAGACGCTAATTGGGAAAACATCCACGCAAACAACGCGGCTAACTCATGGAAAGACGAGTGGTTTACTATTTTGTTTTCAATCCCATGTATTCTTGCGTTCTTTCCTAGCATGGTTCCTGTAGTAATGTCGGGCTTTGAAGCACTCAACGCTATGCCTGAGTGGTACAAAGGTTTCTTGGGTGCGGCTGTAGCGGCATCGTTTGGCCTACGTGGCTTGGCTAACTGGAAGAAGTAAACTATGGCAGCTCCAAGATACGGTGATATTTTAGAAATAAACGGACAGCTCGTTGAGTTTACTCCTGTTGGGTACATGCCTGTAAGTCCTGAGAGGGCTAAAGGAATGATGGCTAAGCCTGCGCCTACTACTAAAACCACTGCACCTACTCAGACATTGCCTACTGGCACGCCTACTACTGACCCTAACAAAGCGCCTGCTGGAGAGACTGGCGGCTTTGATCCTAATGGCGGTCCTACTGGCGGTGTAACAGAAGAGACTGGCACTGATGCTCCTGCGCCTGCACCTGAAACCGGTGGCGTTAAACCTATGCGGGATGTTAAGGATGAGGAACCTCAAAGCGGTCTTCCTATTGACCGTGGTGCAATGTATGAGCAAATAGAACAGGAACGCGTTCAAGCAGTACAAGAAGAATACGAAGCAAGAATAGCTCAAGAAAGAGAAGAAAGAACTGCGCGTGAAGAAACGTCAGGTCAAAAAGAATACATATACGTATCCGCAAGAGACCTTGATGAGGGAGACGAAAGGCCGCTTTCAAGTTTTACAGAAGTAAAAACAGCAGTAGGTCATGCAGGACTAAGAAGTCTTTATGAATCTAAAGGGCAATACGACAATGCGTTTGGTTCTGTTGAAAACTTTATTCAATATATGGACGGAATGCACGAATTACAGCAGTCAAATCCTGACATGTATAACTGGTGGGAAACACCAAATTTTAGTGAGTGGAAAGATTTAAATTATTCTCCACAAGATCTACGACAAATAGAAACAACAGCAAGAACAGGAAGACAAGAAGATACTCCAGACGGTTCTTTTTCATCAGAAAATAATTTTAGAGATGAGTACGCAAGGTGGAGAACCTCAGAGCATAAAAGTTCTTTTAGTTCTTTTAATAATGATTCTGCGTACCAACAGCTTCTTCAAGACTACAATGTTCAAATCACTACTTATAATTCTGATGGCGATCAGTACGGGTGGAATGGCTCGTTTCCTGTAAAGATGACCGAAACTGGCGGTGAATTTGGCATTCCAGATTTTTTAAAGATAGTCGCTACCACGCTTTTAACTGCGGGAGTTGGAACTACTCTTTCAGGAATAACTCAATTAGGCTCTCTTTCTTCAGCGGCTTTAGGGAGTGCAATTACGCAAGGAATTACTACAGGAGAAATAGATCCTTCTAAAATTTTAGCGGCCGCGGCAAGCGCTGGAATATCAGGGGCGGTAGATAGTCTCATAAGCGATTTTGCTTCTTCAGAAATCATTGACGCTCTTTCAACCGGAAGTGAAGCTGTAGACAGCGTTCTTCAAACAATGGTTTTGGATATTGTTAAACAAGGAGTTATTACTGGAGAAATAAATTTAGAACAGACTATTCAGTCTGGGGTATTTGCTACTGCCGCAGAGTTTATTGATTGGTTTGAAGGCCAGATGGCTACTTCTTCAGAAAACGAAGCAACAGCAATAGCCTTTCAAGAAGCGACACGGGGACAGGTAAACGAAGAATTAGCAGAAACTCTTGATCGCCGATTTGGAAACTCACTTCAAGAGTCGCTTGCAGAGCAACAATCAGCATCAATGAGTACCGCGATGCAAAGGATTGCTGACAACCTTAACGAGATGTATGCATCAGAACCAACACCAGATTTTAGTGTCCCCGGAGAAAGTACAGTAGATGCGGCAGGATCTGAGTTTGCAGATACAACAGCAGAAGACGAAGGTCCAATATATGAGTTTAGTGAAGACAGGCCAGATACAACTCCGGGCTATGCGGCTGATGTAAGCGGACTTCCTTCTTCTCAAGATTACGAATTAATTAATGGCGTTTATTATAACGAAAGCGGATTTCCTGTTGGCGTAAGTGCAGACGCAACTCCTGAGCAAATACTCGAACAGTTTGTTAATGATAAAAACGCAGATTTTTTAAGCTCAGGCCAAGGCATACACGGACTTCCAGAAGAAGCTGTAGCTATTTTAATGCAAGAGGCTGAGGCAGGAGAGGGAGGGCTTGCATCTTTAGGTTCTTTCCTTGCAGATAGAGGGTTGGTTTTAGCCCAAGGCGAAGGCGGTGGTTACATTATTATTTCTGGTACAAACTCAGAAACGGGCTTTCATAATAGCTTAGATTTAGATGCCTTAGTGTCTTTAGATCCTCCCGTAGAAGAAGAAGACAGATTTTTTACGCCTCCTAGTCAAGATGCTAGCGAGCAAGCAATGACGCCAGAAGAATCCCAAGCGTTTTTAGATCAATTGCGTGAAGAGTCTTTTGAACCTGACACACCCTTAGATATAGAAGAGCCAGAAATAACTTTTGAAGCAGAAGAATACGAGTTTGAGCCAGAAGTAATTCCAGAGCCACCGCCTGAGCCAGAGCCTGTACAGCCTACAGAGCAACCCACGCCAGACGACGGTCAAGCCGGAGCAACTCCTCCGCCTACTCCTGCGCCTACAGATACAGAAAATCCAATTACAACTGGCATGTTTCCTGAGTACTTCCCAGAGCCTGCGCCTACCCCTGCACCAGCACCAGCTCCAGCACCTGCTCCAGCACCTGCACCGGCTCCTTCACCGGCTGATGGTCGTGATGGTGTTGATGGCACTCCGGGTAGAGACGGCGTTGATGGCGTTGATGGCGAAAGAGGCGATCCCGGCCGTGATGGTACAGATGGTGTTGATGGCACTCCCGGTAGAGACGGTGCTGACGGTACTGATGGTGCTGACGGCAGAGATGGAACAGATGGCGCTGATGGCGCTGATGGCGCTGATGGCAGAGACGGTGCAGACGGTGATCGCGGAGAGCAAGGTGAGCAGGGTGAGCAAGGTGAGCAGGGTGAGCAAGGACCAAGAGGCGAGCCGGGTCGTGACGCAGATCCAGAAGCAATTCGCGGCATTGTTGAAAGCGTTTTAGAAAACACTCCTTTTGCTACACCCGGAGAAGTAGCTGAAGCGGTTGCTAGTGCGGGATATGCAACGCCAGCAGACATTGGAACTGCTCTTGCGCAGGCAGGCTTTGCTACACCAGAGGACATTACTAGGGCCGTTGCCAGCGCAGGTTTTACTACACCAGAAGACGTAGCCAGTGCGTTAGCAAATGCAGGCTATGTAACACCTGAACAACTAGGCAGTGCATTAGCGGCATCAGGATTTGCTACCCCAGAAGACATTGCTACAGCGGTCGCTCAAGCTGGTTACGCGACACCAGAAGACGTTGCTACAGCAGTAGCAGCAGCTGGTTATGCAACACCAGAAGATGTTGTTAATGCAATAGCAAGTGCAGGATTTACTACGCCAGAAGACGTGGGTCGAGCCTTAGCAAACGCAGGCTATGTAACACCTGAACAACTGGGCAATGCTTTGTCAAGCGCTGGGTTTGCTACACCTAAAGACATAACAGACGCTATTGCTGGTGCTGGTTTTGTAAACCCTGATGACATGGCTACAGCTTTAGCTAATTCAGGTTTTGCTACTCCAGAAGATATTAAAAATGCTTTACTGGGTTCAGGTTTTGCAACCCCTGACGACATTGATAATGCTTTAGCAAGTGCCGGTTTTGCTACAGCAGAAGACGTAGCAGCAGGCCAAGCTAGAGCAGAAAACGAAAGACGTGGCTTACAACAGGCTCTCATTGCTGTAGGTGGTGATGTCACTAAGCTTGATGCTGACACTAAGGCTAGGTTTGACCAGTTTGGTGAAAACGTTAACGAGCTGTTTGCTGGTGTTAATGTAGATATTGCAGGGCTTCAAGCAGGGCAGGTTAGTCAGGCAGATGCTTTTGCTCAGTACCAAGCAGACGCTTCAGTTAAAGCCGCAGAGGCCGCTAATGAGCGAAGAGGACTACAACAGTCACTGCTTAATGTGCAGGGCGACGTTACACAGCTAGATGAGAATACACGTCGGCAGTTTGACGCATTTGGCGAGGACGTTAATCAACTATTTTCTAATGTTGACGTAGACATTAACGCACTACAAGCAGGCCAGATTAGCCAAGCCGAAGCACAACAAGCGTTTGAGAGCAGTGTTGCTGGTCAGTTTGGGGCAATAGGAAGTGAATTAGGTCTCTTAGGGGGTCAAATTGGAGGCCTTACGTCTGACATTGCTGGTCTTGGAACACAAATAGGAGGCGTAGGTCAAGGACTGGGACAGTTAGGAGAGGGTGTTGGTATGTTAGGAGCAGCTCTTGGTGCTGGATTAGGAGGTCTTCAACAGCAACAAGCAGCTACACAACAGCTTCTCGCTAGGCCGGACCCTATTGATTTTAGGCCTTTAGATCAAGTACAACTTGGTTATACCCCCTATCAACAGCAGCAATTTATACAGCCTAAGTCAAAATCACAAGAAAACCTTGACAGTCTGTTTGGGAGACTTATTGGATGACATATTTAAACCTGATGAACAATGTACTACGAAGGCTTCGTGAAGAAGAAACCACATCAGTTAACAGCACTACCTATGTAAAAATGGTAGGTGACTTTATAAACGACGCTAAGAAGCTAGTAGAGGAAGCAACTGATTGGTCTGCTTTGCGTGACACTCTTGTAGTAACTACTGCTGCATCAGATAACAGTTATTCACTAACTGGCAGTAGTGACAATGTAAAAGTTATGTCTGTTCTTAACGACACTAAAAACTGCTTTATGCACTACCAAACTAAAGACTGGTTTAATGAACAAATTTATTTAGTTAATGAGTCAGAAGGCGCACCTTTGTACTACACTTACAACGGACTAGACGCTAACGGAGACACTGAAGTTCTTGTTAGTCCTAAGCCAGACGGCGTGTACAGTCTGAGATTTAATGTTATTAAACGACAAGCAGATTTAAGTTCCGATACAGATGTTATTCTCGCTCCTTCTATGCCTGTAGTGCATCTTGCAGTAGCACTGCTTGCTAGAGAACGTGGTGAGACAGGCGGTACGTCTACTGCTGAGTACTTCCGAATCGCCGACAAGTTTTTGTCTGACGCTGTTGCTATTGACGCAGCAAAACACCCAGAAGAGATGATCTTTAGGACTATCTGATATGGCTCAAGAACTTAAAAGTATCAATCTTGTAGCTCCGGCGTTTAAAGGTGTTAACACCGAAGACTCGCCACTGGCTCAAGACCCGTCGTTTGCAGAGATTGCAGACAACGCTGTGATTGATAAGCGTGGTCGTATTGCTGCACGTAAGGGCCACACTGTCGTAACAACTAACAAGACTGTACTAGGAGCTGATTCATTACGTGCTATCAAAGAGTTTAGAGACAACGCAGGAAACACTAAGGTTTTTTCTGTTGGTAACAACAAGATTATTAGCGGTACAGCTACATTAGTAGATGAGACTCCTGCTGGCTATAGTATTAACGCAGACAACTGGAAGCTTGTAGACTTTAACGACCGTATCTACATGTTTCAGCGCGGCTTTGAGCCTTTAGTGTACGACAACACCTCTGGCGCTGTACAAGCTATGAGTGACCATACGCACGCTAGCGGTGTTGCTAGCACCATGTACGGTAATGAGGTACTAGCGGCTTACGGTAGGCTCTGGACAGCAGACTTTAACACCAATAAATCTACAATATACTGGTCTGATTTGTTAAACGGTATTCACTGGTCAGGCGGTTCTAGCGGCAACATAGACATCTCTAAGGTATGGCCTGACGGATACGATGAGATTGTATCGTTAGCGGCTCACAACAACTTACTAATTATTTTTGGTAAGCATAGTATTATTGTTTACGAAGGTGCTACCTCTCCTGCGTCTATGACCTTATCAGATACTGTAGCAGGCATTGGTTGTGTTAACAGAGACACTGTACAGTATACAGGTACAGACGTGTTGTTCTTGTCACACACCGGTCTTAAAAGCTTTGGTAGAACAATACAAGAAAAGTCAATGCCTATTAGCAGTTTATCTGGTAACATTACAAAAGATATTATTGCTGCGTTGCAAAGTGAGACTCAGTTCTTTAGGTCTGTTTATAGTCCAGAAGAAGGTTTCTATCTGCTTACTTTTGTAGGTCAAGATGTAACGTACTGTTTTGACGTACGAGGCACATTAGAGAATGGATCATACCGTGTTACTCGTTGGCCGTCTACTAGTTTTACATCGTTTACAAGACTTGACGATGGTACGTTATATGTTGGCACTACAGCAGGTATAAGCACATATACAGGCTACAGCGATAACGGTACTGGTTACAGATTTAAATACTACAGCCCAAGCTTAACCTTTGGTGATAGTGCAAGAATTAAAATACTTAAGAAGCTAAAGCCTACGTTAGTCGGCGCTAACAGCTCAGTCGTATTTATGAAGTGGGCGTATGACTTTGATACCACATACGCTACAGCAGAGTTTACAGTAGGTACTCAGATAACTGGGTTCTATGGTGAAAGTGAGTATACAACAGTAGAATTTACAGGTGGACAGCTTACAAACCAACGTAGCTTAAACACCACTGGATATGGAACAAGTGTACAGGTAGGTCTTGAGTCAGAAATAGACGGCTCACCTTTATCTTTACAGGAGATTAACGTAATGGCTTTGATAGGTAAACTGCTATGATAGATCCTAATTCATTAAACATGACGGTTAACGAAACTAACCCGACCCCTCTTTTTCAAATGCCTTCTATGGAAAATCCGTATACAGGTTTAGGAACAATAGGTACTAGCACAGGCCTTAGTCAACAACAAATGGCTAATTTAATAGGCAATGTTTCTCCTCAAACCGGAAGTGGTTTTTTTAACACTCTAGGTAACGTTGTTAACAGCGTTGGTGGTTTTTTAGGAGACAATCCAGCGCTTGTAGGAGCAGGGGCTGGCGGTGCCTTAGCTCAACAAGGATATCAACGCCTTGGTGAAATAGGCGAGCGAGCAAGGCGCGAAGCTTCATCGGTCGCGCAACAAGGCTTACAACAGACCCAGTTTAAACCATTTACCGTAACCAGTGCTACTGGTGGTATGTTTGGTACAACCCCTGAAGGCGGGGTTACAATGGGGTTGTCTCCTCAAGAAGCTGCTTTGCAAAATCAACTTTTAGGAGGCGCTGGTCAGTTTTATGGTCAGGCAATGCAGCCTACGATGGGTAGAGAACAAGCTATCTTTGATCGTATGAGAGCAGCTCAACGACCTGAAGAAGAACGACAAAGGCTTGCCTTAGAAGAACGTTTGGCAGGACAAGGACGCCTTGGCGTTAGCTCTGCTGCTTACGGCGGGGCTACCCCTGAGATGCTTGCTATGGCTACGGCACAAGAAGAAGCCCGTAATAGAGCCATGTTAGGCGCTATGCAACAAGCCCAGGCTGAACAGATGCAGCAAGCACAACTGGGCGGTCAGTTCTTAGGCGCTGGTTATGTACCACAAGGTCAATTACTGGCTGCTGCGGAACCCGGTTTGACTACGTCTCAGATAGCACAAAGAGGTCAGCTTACTGGTGCAGGTATGTTCGGAGAAGCGGAAATGTCAGGAATACAGGCTCTATTGGGAGCCGGTGTTGGGCAGGCAGACATTCTTGGTCAAATTGGTGCGGGTCTTTTGACTCAGTCAATGCAACCACAGACTGTTGCTGGGCAAACCTCAATGCCTGTTGTAGATCAATTCGGTAATCTTGTTGAAGCTGGAACGCAAGTCTATGACTTCTTGTTTGGCTCAAACGGCCTCTTCGGTTAAGGAGAAGAATAATGGCTAAATTTGGAGAACAATTTATTGCTAGTTTGACTAGACCTTCGTTTGGACAAGGGTTGTTTACCGCTGCTCAAACAGCAGGACAAGCGCTTGCACAAGCTCCCGGTATGCGTCAACAAAGAGCGTTCCAAGATAAACAAAAAGCAGAGGCTATTAAAGTAGCAATGAGTCGCGGTCAGGTAAACATTGCCAAAGGTCTTCAAGCAGGGGCAATTACTCCTGAAACTTATTTTGCTAGTCTTATGCAAACACAGTTTGAAAACGAATTAAAGGACGCACAAGATCCTACAATTAAAACAGGGAGTGAGGTTCTTTTAAGAGACACGGAAGGTAACTTGTTTACGTCTGTTGTTCGCTACACGGACGGCACTCCTAAACGTCTTTTGGTTCCACAACCCGGACAAACAGCACAACAACCTTTAGGTAAAGTAACCGTTGTTTCTTCTACTACTGGTGCTGGTGCTTTTGACAAGCCGGGAATTGCTGCTGCAACAACACGAGAAACAGAATTTCAAGAGCGCCGTGTGAACGCAATTACACAACTACCTTCTTTACAAAACACACGAGAAAACTTGACACAGGCTATGGGTATACTTCAACAAGAACGACTTAGGCCCGGAGGTTTTACTGCACAAGCCGCTAGGGGACTTGCTTCGTTCTTAGGTAAAGAACCACAGACTTTGGGTGAGTTTGAAACTCTGTTAGGTAATGTTATTCTACAAAAACTGGAAAGCTTCAAAGGCTCTATCTCAGAAGGAGAAAGACAGTTCCTTATTGAGTTAGTAGGTAGTTATCGACAAAGCGGAGAAAGTAACTTAGGTAGACTCACAGCTATCCTAAGAGATGTAGAGAGACAAATAGAAGACTCTGTAAACGTCGCTAGGTCTGAAAACTTTGATTCTTACTTGTCAAGCCTTCTTCCCGCTGCTCCAGAACAAGCAGAGGCTACAACTGAAGACGTTAGTTTTGTTCCTGAGTCAGACAGAAAGGACGCTTTAGAGGCACTTAAGAACGGCCAAGTTACACTAGAAGACCTTCGGGGGATGTACTCTAATGAGTAATTTTCAAGAAAAACTCGATCAATATAGACAGCTTCAAGGACAGTCTGGGTTTGAACAAAAACTACAGTCTTATCGTGAGCAACCTCCTATTGTTGACACTCCTCCTACTAGACAAGGCCCTAGTCTTTTAGAGAGAAACCTTGATATTCCTTTAGGTATGGGTGGTTCACTTGCAGGGGCAGCAGCCGGGGGCATGGTCGGAGGACCTCCCGGAGCTATTATAGGAGGTGTATTAGGAGGGGCTACAGGAACAGGTGTTGGTTCTTATGTATCAACCAGAGAATACGAAGGCACTGACGAAATAACCGCTTATAAAAAAGCAGTAGAGGACGCGCTGTGGTCTATGGGTTTTGATATAGCAACAATGGGTGTTGTTACAAAAGTTAAGCCTATGTGGTACGCCGCTAAAAGCAGAATGGGGTTAAGTGCTGAAGAAGCTGGAAAAGAGTTAATTGAAGGACAGTTTGGAGCAGGCAGTCAAGAGTCTTTAAGAGCATCTCAGTCACTACTAATGAAGGGAGGAGCGACTCTACTACCTTCCCAAGTTCGTGGAGCAGGTCTAGACAACTTTAGAGAGCGTGTTGCTTCTGTGGGTTTGCTTTCTCGACAAACAATGGAAGATAACCTAACAGCAGTAAACAATGTGGTTCAGGATGAATTAACAGCCATTGTAAACAAAAACGCCCCCGGACTTGAAGCAGACCCATATAGCATGGGAGAGGCTTTTTACACGCTTATTCAATCAGGAAAGGGGTCAATTCAAGATACTTACGTTAGGGGTTTGGATGAGTTAAAAATGAAACTAGGTACTACTTTTGGTAAGAGAGTAGGAACAGCTAGTATTCTCCGGCCTCTTGATACATATCTAGTTGGTAAAAGAGGAGAAGCAGTGGACGAGCTTAGTCCTGAGTCCATAAAGTTTTTGAACGAGCAGTTGTCACGGCTGCGGGACCTACCTGCTGCTTCTTTCCCTGTTGCAGAGCTTATCACATTAGATAAAACTTTTACTCAAAGGGTCACAGCAAAGTTTGGTCCTCAGGGTGCTGAAAAAAATTCAGTAGTAGAGGCAGAGCTAGCGGACGTGGCTTCGCAGCTTAGGGCTGCTATTTACAACGCAATGCGTGGAGTAGATCCAGAAGCTGCTGAGTCCTACAAAGTTTTAAAAGGAGCTTACGGGCAGGGTATTGATACTCTTTTTCCTAAAATCAACAAGAGTTTTATGCGAACTGCAAAACAAGGAAGCTATCTTGGTCTAGGTAATTTAGCGGCAAAAGCAACTAACCTAAATCAAATAGCCGCTATGAAAAAGAGCCTAACAGAGGCTTTCAAACAAGCGTCAAAAGACCCTAACATAGACCTCCCTTTTGAGTCTGTAGACCAAATAGATCAAATCTTCAAAAGAGGTTTTTTATCGTCAAGAGTGTCTAATATTTTTGATGATACTTTTGTTATGACTAAGCTTAGGCCTTTAGCAGACAAAACAAAAGTGCCAGCAGAAGACAAAAAGTTCAGATATGTTTTAGGAAAGGACTACCCTCGATTTAGACAAGTTATGAATATTGTGTTAGAAGCTTCTGAATCAGCCTCTGGAGACTTCGGCAACTTAATGCTTAGAAGCGCAGAAGCAGGAGGAGTAAGAGGTATTGGACAAGCGTTGATAGCCGGTGGTGGAGGCGGGTACGCTGCTTCAGGTGCGATTGGATTAGGCCCTGTAGTTTCTGCTGGGGCTATGGCTTTATACGTACCTCAGGTGTTTGCAAATGTGGTGACTAATCCTGAGTACGTCAAAAGACTTATTGACATTTCCGAAAGCAGCGGTGCCATACAAAGCACCAACGTTGCTCTACAACTTCTTGTGGCTGACGTTTTAGACAACATGACAGACACTGAAAAAAATGGGGTAGTAGAGTATTTAACAAACATTGCTCAAGAGCGTATTGCTCCAACACAAGAAACAGGGGTTCAAAATGTCAATGTTAACTAATATGCGTCGAAACGTTCAAACGGCTTTTGAAAGACAACAACGTGAAAACGACATGTACGAATCAGGCGACATAAACACTTTGCAGTATGGTCTACGCGGAACCGCTAATTTACTCGATGCTACTTTGGGCAATGTAGTAGGGGAAACAGTGTCTGCGGTAACTCCTGCCTTTATTGAGCAAGGAATGGAAAGGGCGGGTCAAACCTTGATGGGAACTTCGGCAGGACAGTACGCCACTAATCTAGCTCAGCAGTATCCGGAAACAGCAAGAGACTTAGGCGCTGCTTTGTCTGTGGCAGAATCAATACCTTTAGTGAGAGGCGCTACTAAAGCGTTTAAAGCTGGTCAGGCCGTAGACGAAATGACAGGACCTGCTTCAGGTAAAGGAATGCTCACTGCTTCCGCTAACAACGTAATACCCGGATACTACGGGCCTCAAAGAGCAGGAGCAATAGCTACATGGGTGCCTAACCAAGCTTACAACACGGTCGCGGATCTAGTGTCTCCTGAGTCCAGAGCCAAGTATAGAGAGCAGGGGATTACTACTACTTCTCAACAAATCATGGGAAAAGCATTAGCTAAAAACGACATTGAAGATTCCTTAAGCTACAACAATATCTATTCGTATATGGGTTTTGATGCAAAAGGAGAAGGACCGCACAGGGCAGAAGCAGCGGCGCAGTACATAGACAGGGTTCATGGAGGTTCTGGTCGTGTTGGTAAACGGGACTTGATACAAGAAGCTATGCTTAAGTCTGACTTAGTAGACTACACTCGTTGGTATCCCGGCTCGTACAAAGACCTTATTAAGGCTAATAAACTCAAGCCGTACCCTATGATTGCAGAAGGTGTTCGTGCTAAAAGACCTGTGAGCCTTCCTGATTCGGATTTAGATTTTATTGAAGATCATTTTGGAAGCGTGTGGACAGAACCATCGGCACTGCCTTTTAAAACAGACATACCATTTGCAGAAGCTAGGCGTCCAGTGATAGCGATTAAGAGTGCCGGTAAAGGCGGCTCTAAAACAGGCAAGCATTACAAGGACGTTTTGATTGACGCCCCTTTTGCAAAAGAGGTAAGGAGGTTGTTTCCAGAAGGAACAAGCGAGGTGTCTCCATCACTTTTAAGAGAGACACTAGAAACAGCTTCTTTAGCTAGTAGAGATTTAGATAGGAAATATCAATTCACAATCATGAACAGGCCTACGAACGACGGAAGTATTTGGGTTACTGGCTCACGTCCGGGTTCTGCAATTACTGAAGGAGGTATAAACTATATTGCTAAAGTATCTCCAAAAGGTACTATCATGGGCGTAATGTCTGATGAACACAATTTGTTTGAGGGTTTTGCCGGTAAAACACAAAAGTATACTCTTGGTGCAGTCCCCGCGTTGTCGGCCATGCGTTATATACTGCCGCACAGGTTTATTGCTGTAACTCCCCCAATGATGACCGACGTTAAAAAAGGCGTTAAGTATATTGAACGAGAGAGTTTTGATACTCCAGCGGGTCGGTCGTCAAAATCTAGTGAAGAACGTTTAAGGCCTATAATTGATTACCAGCCCTCTTCAGAAGTTCTGGGGCAGGAAATAAGAAGGCAAAGGGGAATTCAAGAAGCAGGAGCAGCAGCAGGGTTGATGTCTGTTACTCAAGAAGAAGAAAAGGGGCGCTAAGGCCCCTGTAGTTTACAACTCGCAGTTGTTGCCCGTACAAGCTAACTGCTGAGACCCTTCTGTCATGTCAGAGTTCTCAGAGATGTTCCAATCAATCGTCTCTGGGAATTCCTCCTTAAGCTTCTCATAGGTCTCTAAGTCTATGGGTTCGTAAGGAGCCTGTTGGTACGTATGTTCGGAATAAGGGAGGAACGACACTCCACTAATCTTGTCGAACTTGTTGTACAACCACTGGCCTACCTCAAGAAATTCATCGTCGCGGTAGTAGCATGTCATGGACGGCTTATGCTCACACCAAAAGTCCTGATAAATCTCCCATAGCTCAAGTTGTTCCATTGCACCCATCTCAGAGGCCACCACAGCCCCGTCAGGGGATTTTATAGGGAAGCTGAATACCTTAGTAGTGGGTGACATTACGTCGTCCTCTACAGGGATTCCTGCTGCCTCTAAGACTGCACAGAGGGGGTCTCTTGCGTCTGCTCTAACTCGTCTAATGTACTGATCTGAGTATCTAGGGTGGATGCCAGACGCAGAATCCACCAGCTGGCTAACAGTGCCGGAAGGCTTAACAGCAGTAATGGC
>UEXN01001840.1_pt1 | contig 15913 bp, 4 predicted proteins | sample 1796711 | NCBI WGS metagenome assembly UEXN01 (sample SAMEA4772470, study PRJEB27181) | metagenome | reverse complement strand
AGTCCGAACACGGCGGCTGCAATGTAAATCCCAGCCAAGATCCCAGCCTTGACCTCGTCATCGCTCATGCTTTAGTTAAAAGCCCCACGCAGCCGTGACCCAACATCGATTGGTGGCAGGTCAGCTAATCTGGATAGCTCTGGGACAACCTCAAGCAGGAACCGCTCCCTTAGGTTGATGTCTCTGATAATCCTCTGCTTCTCATCAGAACTTAAATCCATCCGCATGATGGTTGCTTTTTCTTTCCTCAGTGAGGCGAGATCCCTTCTGACCATGTCGGTACTACGCTTCATGCCTAGCAAGTGTTCCTTACCAGCACTAAACCGATGAAGCTCTTCTAGCCTACCGTCTTCAGCAAGATCATTGTACGTCTTGTAGAAGCGGTTGATGTAGTTGCTCATCTCATAGAACCGCTCTTTCTCTGCGCCACCAAACTCTCTGGTAAAAAACCTCTTTAAGACTGGGTACTCGGTGATCTTCATTGTAGGCAGCACAGTCCTGTTGTCGCCTTGCAGCGTCTTGCTTCTGAGTGCTAAGTCGCTCGTTTCAAGGATGTATGCGCCAAGCGTTCCTGTGTAGCCCTTGATTAGGTACTCAGTTTTGATCGGGCTAACACCCAACACTTGACCTATCATCTTAGCGACTTCTGATGTGCCAAGGGTTTCTTGGAACTCTTGAGCCTCGCCTTGATCAACAAATACCGGCGTGATGTTTCGCCCTGTGTAGGCACTGTAGTTCGCAAGAACCTCAATAGCTGGAGCCACCGCCTGAACTCCAAACGGGTTCAATTCAAGCGTACTGACAACGCCACGACCAAGGGAGCCTAGCGTTTCTCGACCAGTCGCATCCCCTGTCGCGTAGCGTAACGCTCTCTCTGGGATGGTTTTGAATAACAACCCAACCTCAAATGGGATTGGGTATCTAAACGCAACTCCGTTAGGCCCAGGGATAATCCAGAAGTTGTCTTTTATCTCTTCCGTTTGCTCTTGATACTGCTCGTCATCGCTTACCAACATGTAATAAAGCGAGGTCATTGCGGCAATAGTTGCCCCCCGAAAGATGAATGACCTAGCCGCTTGGGCGCGATCTAAGTTCTTGTTGGCATTTCGCTTCCCTCGAGCAGAGTTTAGAAGTAAATCAAGACCTTGCAGTCGAGCATTCAAGAACGGTATTGCTGTTGTCAGTACCCGCATAACAGGGTGAGCGCCGCGACGAGCAAAGTTCATTACCTCTTTCGCCTGCCAAACAGCTTCAGCTTCATCACCTGTGCGAGCTAGAACATCATCGTAAACCGCTTTTCTTGTAGCGAAGTCAGATCGTGTCGTGACATCACCCATGAAATTCCACAACCCAACAAAAGGTTTTGTGATGGAGGCTGCTGAGTCTTCTATGTAGCCCCGCTCCTTCATTATCTTGTTGAGATAAGAGCCGATATCTTTTGGATCTTTTGAGTAATCGTAGCCACCAACGACACCTGCTCGCTCAAGCTCCTGCATGTCCTGAGTGAAGCCCTTCAAGGTGCTTGCAATAGGCACGAAGTTTGCGCCAGATGTCACATACGCTGACAGTGTGTCACGCATCATATTAGCCAAGATAAACCCAGGCTCTCTTGTGACCATTTCTCGCAACAAATTTGCTGGTGCCCCAAGAACAGTTTCAAGCGAATCAAAGCCGCTGCCAGCTAGTGGCTGAAGCGACTGATACACCAACGGATCTTCGATAGTAAACTTGCGATCCTTGCCACCAACCCTGAATGTCACAGTAGGACGCCCGTCAATGGCCTCACCGGCTGGTATCTCTGAGCTTAATCCGTAACGAACCATGTCTCTGACAACACGCTGCTGAGCAACGTTCTTCATACCCATATCGACGGCGGCACTAAGGTTCATCGTGATCGCGTCCAGCAAAGGAACGCTTAACTGCTTCTCACTGCCTTTGATCTTCTTGAAGCTTGATAGCGCAGTCAGTCCACCGAATATGTTTGGCACATTAGGTGTAGCTTCACCCTCTGCCTGACGGTAGAAGGGGACGTAGTCTGATTGAGCGGCCCATATCTCTGCCATTTTCTCTGTCAGTACGCCAGTGTCACGCAGGAACTTGATCGTGTTTCTGTTGTAACCCTGCCATGCGTCATACCAGTCTTTGATAATGGAACGACCGTTCTCATCAAGGTATTGCTCCGCATTACGGATAACCATCGCATGCTGTTCTGTGGTGCCTGGGGACTCTATGCCTCTCTGGCGCAAGCCTTCTGCTCGACGGGCAATGGCGTATGCTTGAGCGTCTTCTTCTAGCGAACCGTGTTGCTTTGTGAACAACATGCCCATGACATCAATCAGCCCTCTGAAGCTTTGCGTCTCACCCGCTCTATCAGATCCTTCTGTGAAGGTGTGGTTGAAGTCCACAACCTTGGTCAGACCATTTTCGTAAACAGGTATTCCGCTTGATATGGCTTGTGCAGTGATCGCATTAGATCTGTCTGCCGCCATGAGCGCAGGTATTGCTGCTGAACTAGCTAAGACTTCTCGGTCAAACTTATTCTTGTAGGCCTCAAGTTGGGCATACTGAAATACAGCGTTCTGTTTGTATCGAGTGAGGCGCTCTTCTATCGGGCCTTGCTCAAGAACATTCAGATAGGTTTCGCCTGGGGTTAGATCTTCTGGGTTGGCGATTAGCATGCTATCCATCGCTTCCTGAACAGACTCAGGTCTTTCAGGAGCCAAGGCTCTGGAGAACATTGCTCGATCTTCTGGCGGCAGGACAGCCCCTTTATCAGGGTCAGCCGCTACGGCTTGTGCGTATGGATCTGATGATGGGTTGAACTTGGGAACGTATCCAGCCGGTGCGTTCTCTGCAACTTCAATGTTGCGTTCGACGGTTTGCTTAACCTGACCTTCAGGTATCTGCTTGGATGCTAACGTCGGCGCTCTTCGGCTAAACGCTGGGCCTTCTTCTTGGCTGTCAAATCTTGCAGCATCCCCACGAACAGCCCCATCTTGCCTTCTGGCACTTGGCTTATCATCGACGGTGCGCTCTCTGTCTGCGTCCCTGAGTGCTTTTTCAACTTTTCCACGGGGTACTCCTTCCTTCTCAGCAAGTATCTCTGCTGCATCAAGATAGTCATTGTCAGAGCCTCGACCAGGCTGAACACCCAGTGCCCTGAACAATTGTTTCTCAGGATACCACATCAGTGCTTGGAAGTCGGCAGTCGTTATGTCGTAGCCTTGATCTCTCAGGCGCTCTCTAGCAGCCTCTACAACCTCACGCATGTAGGCTCGCTCAACAACACCCTTCGGGGTCGCTTGCAACTGAGGCTTCAGGTTCTTCACATAGGTGCCGGTCTTCTTAAAGATCTCAGGCTTGGTGTGATTGACACCCTTCTCTATCTTGTAGTCCTTATAGAACCGCTGATATCTGCGTTCAAGGTCTCTGATGAAATCATCAAACATATCAGGGTCTTGATAGATCTCGGTGCGCGTCTGATCGTTACCCTTGAGAACCTCGTTAACAAGCTGCTTTGGCAGCCCGCCGCTCTTCTTGACCAAGGCCTTTAATTCATCTCGCCTATCGTTACGGGCAGAATCATCTAAACCGTCAACAAATGGTCTACCGATTGCTCGGTTCCACATCCGCATCCACCAGATGTCCATCGTCAACGGGTCATAGTTCCCTCGAATGTTCTGATAGAAGCCCTGTCCAATCTTAGGCCCAAGGATATAGCTACCCTTGACCACCACATCAGCACCTTCAGCACTAGGAACCTTGATTGCATCAAAGCCAACCTGTGCGTTGAAGTCATCTGCAAACGCCGACAGGTCTCTAACGGTGAAGTCTTCATCTAAGAAGTCCCTGAGCGCCTGATTCTGACCGCTCTTGCTGAACTCGTTATGAAACTTGAACGCTTCAAGCATGGCTGCGTTACGCTCACCACCCTTATCAAACTCTTTCTTTGTCTCAGGGAACCGACCGTTCTTCTGATGAAACCGAAACATGTCCGTTGCCATCTCGAAGTTATCAACCACGGCCTGACCGTTTGATGTAACAGCAAGTCCAAAGTCAAACACAGCCTCACTCTCGGGCGACTGCATAATCGCAGGCTCAACTAAGCCCATGACCTTCTTCGCGGTCTTGATCTTGCGGTCATACCAGCCGATAGCGTTTGAGTCGTTATCTAGGGCCACAAGAGCCTCAGAGGCAAGCATGTCGGACAGTATGCCTATGTTCTCTTCAGTGTACTCAAACGGCGTTGTGCGGCCTGTAGCGGCCTCCCAGCGATCCTGTAATAACTGTGCCGCCTCAACCAAAGTGCGCTTCTTCTCTGGCTTGTAGGTGTTGTCCTTCATCTGCTTCAACTCTTGCTGAGTTGGTAACAGATCGGTGTTGGTCATGCCCATAGAAGCGGCTTGGCCTAGTGGGCTGAGCGGGGTTGTCCTTGAGTACAATGTCTCAAAGACCTCGCCGCCTGGTAACTCACCTTTTGTTGCGTTCTTGGCAAGCACCAATGGGCCGACTTGTACGACTTCGTCAGCAAACGTAACTGGTTCGCCGGTCTTTCTGTCGTAGAAATAAGAGTGCTTTCTTGGATTAAAACCGACTTGCGTCCACGCAGGATCATTAATAGCTTGTTCTGCTATGGCTTTATTTTCCGCATCAGTTCTATTTGCAAACTGTCCATTGATCGTAGCGAACGGCCCTTTTACGCCGCCCTCCATGACCTTTTGAGCTTTGCCTTGAGGGGTTTTTGTAAAATCGGCGCTTGTTATTGAAGCCGTTGCTTTGTGAGATATTGGTGGCTGTTTGCTGGGGCTAACAATTTTATGGATCGTAGGAACCCAGACCGGCGGGTTGTTGTTAAGATATGCGTTAATGTCAAGGCGAAGCCCTACGTTCAAACCCTCATCAACAGGAGCGTTAACTTTTTCCTTTTGTTTCCTAACTCTGAGTCCTTCAATCATTTCAGCTTCTGTTGCCGGATCTGGAACAGAGTCATAAGGCCCGATTGTCCCAAGGACTATGGTGTCGTATTCGCTCCGAGTAATCTCGTTACTCATTAATTTCTTGTAAGCGTCCTCAACCTCTGGATCAACCGTTGTATCTACTTTGCGCTTTGATCTTTCATCCAAAGCCCTTCTGCTGAAGGATGGAGAGACCTCATCACCAAGCTGTGAAATGTTTCTAGCAACAATGCCTTTAGTTCCTGACGCATCGATAGGCTGTGCCAACTGCTCAGGATTAATCATCTCGTAGAGAAACTTTGACTGACCAGACTTTATGTCAAACTTACTGCCTTCAGGCACAAGGTGCTGGTCTCTTGAGTCATCAAACTCTGCTTCGCCAACCTCAATAGGCTCTCCCACAGTAGCGTAACCAACAAGCTTTGCAGGCCCAGAACCTGTTTCCACTATGCCAATACGCTTGCCAACATAAGGTCGAAGCGAGTCTTTATCGCGGCTTTCGTATTTCTTCTGACCGCTAACGATCAAATCAGCATAGTTTATATCGCCATCAGTTCTGACATTGACACCCATCTCAACAGGCTCTGTCGTAACCGCAGACCTTCTGCTGAAGTCTGCCATTCGAGGCTGACCTTCTCGGCCTTCCTCTTCGCCAGTGGTCATACCTCTTGGCCCAACTACAGTTCCAGTTGCTGCATAAGGAGCCAAGCCGACTCTGCGCTCACTAAGCTGCAACGTTCTGGCTTCTCGAGATCTGCCGCCTACACGCCCAGCACCAATGTCATCAATGATTGCTTCAAAGGACGTGAACCCTGAGCCATCTAAGGCGTTCTTCAGGCCAGACATAAACCGCTTGATCCGATTAATCAGTGCCCTTGGCTTGCCGGCAACCAGCTTTTGATTAGCTCTTTGGTCTTTTACTAACTCGGCAACCGCTTCTTCGTTCTGCTGAACAGGATTCAGTTCCCCATAGTTTTCTCTTGCCCAGCCAAGATAGGTTTGATTGCCTGACTTCTTTAGCTCACGGGCTTTCTTGCTAAGCAGGCTCCATTCTTTCTTCTTGAACAAGTCCATCATTCGCATTGCGTGAATGCTTTCGTGGTTCAACGTATCTACGAGCGCCGCTTCAACCTGTTCTTGGGTCATAGATGGATCGGTCTTGATCGCATCAATAGATAAAAAGATTCTGCCTAGCTCTGGAGAATAAAAACCTGCGGTTACAGTGCCCTCTTGTGCATTAGGATCTACTTGTTCATCCCTAACGAAAGACCCCGACCCCAAATCACCACCAACAAGAAGCTCACGGTCAACCTCTTCGCCCTTTCGCCTTGGTCTTATGCCGTAAACGACGTTGCCATCCGCATCCTGTGCTGCTGTTCGTAGTGCAAAGTCCACATTGACCGGCACGTCAGAAAGCCCTACACCTTTCATCGCCTTCGCCATAGCGGCGTTGAACTGATCAAGAGCGAAGGTGTCAACTGGGGCTGGTGCTGGCAGAGCTAGTGGCGTTGGTGCCGCCACCTCAGGAACACCTTGCTCCTTCACATCAGATAACAACTGCGCTGCTGACTCCGCATCGGTTACACCAACCTCTTCAGCAAAGGCGAAGTCATTTATCGATGGGTTTGCCTGTAAAACCTCAACAGCTTTCTTGAACTGATAGCCGGTATAAGGCTTCAGCTTAAAGACAGGTAGCTTGGTTGGGGAATCAAACCTTGGAAGGGAGCGAAGCTTCTGTGCAAACAGCTTGAACTCACCCTCAGTCATCTGACTTAGGTTTGTTCCTGGTTTAACACCAGCAAAGCGTTCAGCTAAGTACTTCAGTTCTGGCGAGTCAATCGGTGACGTTATGTTCTTTGCTTCAAGAATGTTCTCTAAGAATTGTCTTGATACAAACTTATCTCTGTAAACAGACTCATCAACACGACCGATGCCCGTATTGGCATTAGCCTGATCCGCAAAGGCCTGCGCCTCACCAGCGTTACGAGCGAACGGAACGATGCGAGGCATGTTCTTCTTGGGCTTTCCGGCATCAAGGTAATCTTGTTTCTCTTTGGGGGTAAGCTTTCTGCCCCGAACAACTTCACCAGCACTACTAACCACAACATAGTTAGGCACTGTCGCTTTCTTTTTGCGCCGGTCTTCTACCCGATACGTCTCCGTTTCAGGCAGGCCGTTGACTCGGGTGTCTGTCAGGTTGACCAGCTTATCGCCTAGAACATCCTTAACTTCAGCCAAGGTAAAGTTGTTTGTTGGAGCCTTGCCCTGCTCCATTCGCTTAGCGTTAAGCTTTTGAGACGCTGTCATTCGCGCCTCTTGACGGACGCCTGCACGAACATCACGGATCACGTCATTAAGCTTCTCGCCCTCATAGAACCCACGGTCAAGGGTCGTTTCTGCTGCGCTATCAAGCGCAACGGACGTGTATGTTTGTTCTTCTGGACTGTTGGCAGCAAAGTTATAGCTCTGAAGCGTCTTCTTCTGGTCATCAGAGTAAGCCTCTGGCGATGACTGAATGACTGCATCACCGCCGTTGTAGACAGCATCCACCTGTATCTGTCGGTTCAGAGATGAAGCTAGAGCGGCTGCACGGCCTTGGGTTTCACTGGGTGCCCCGTAGGTATAGCCGTCGGAGTCAACGACTTGATATCGCTTGACCCCATCCTCGCCTAACGGCTCAGACCGAACACTGAAAGAAGATTGAGCGGATGGGAAGTATATGCCCATAAGCTGCTTGATAGCGTAGGTCGAGTCTTCTATCGGCGTTTGCTCATTGATCGGCACCATGCCGACACGCTCTCTTACAATGCGAGACCGCTCTTCTTCTGCGCTTGGCGCAGCTTCACGCTCTTGCCTTAGGATCTCTTGGAACTGGGGGTCTAGCTCAAGGTCTCGGCTTAAAATCTCAGCCCTTGACGCTATATCCTTTTCTCTTTGCTCAAGAGCTTTTTGCTCGCTCTCTAACTGGCTGTCAAAGGATGTCTTGTTACGCCGACCGGCTATGGCATTCATTACCAAATCTGCGCCAGCACCAACCGCGCCGCCGATTGTCAGATCGTCATAAAGATTGCCACCGAGCAGTTCTAGGTTCTCGTTATATACGCCCTTCTCAATGGCATTCTGAGCAATGCTTGCTGTGACTTCCTGTATTGCCTCAGTGGAACCGCTTCTGAGTGCTGACTTGAGCATCTCCATAGGGTTGCCAGCTATGTCCTTGAACGCACCTTGGTCTAGACGCTTGAGTAACGTCGCTGGAAGGGCAAGCTCAGACAGACCCACAAAGCCACCGCCGACAACCGACATGTCTTCTTGGTTCTCGCTGACCTCAATGCCAGCATCTCGAGCCGCCTGTATGCGTTGAGCTTGGTCTCCTGCGCCTGCACCAGCAGCAAGTGTGCCGCCTAGTGTGGCCTCTGCTGCGCTCATACCGCCCAGTGCAGCTACAGGCTTACCAGCTAGACCAGCAAGCCTCAAAACGCCAGCAGGGGTAAAGAACGAGGCCATAGAGCCTACGCCTTCACCGAACTTGGTTAGCCAGGTATCTCGGTACGCCTCATCGGCACCCATGTATTCATCAAGAAGCAGGCGGCCTTCGCGTGATGCAGCAACAAGAGCATTGTCATCACCATCATCAATGACACTTTCCAGACCAACCGCATTAGTGGCTGCATCAGCAAGCTCACCTAGACCTTCGCCAGCAGATAAGAAGGTGTTTGCAAATCCTCGAGGTATTGCCTTGAGGGTTTCGCCCGCTTGGCCCAGCCCAGTGCGCTCATCAGCAAACGGGTCAGGGTCAGGCAGATCCGCAAAGATAAGCTCTAACTCTTCCTCTGTTGGTGGAGAGTCTCCAGTAAGTTTTAGGGTTCGCCCAAAATCATCAGTTACTTGGTATGTCGGCATTATATCTCTTCAACCTGAAACCTGCCTGCGTTGGGCTTAGTGCCAGAGTTACCTTGGCTTGTGGAACCAGAAATTTCACCAACCGGCACGTTCAAAATGCTTGCGGCCTCTCGCAAAAGCTGCTGCCTCATAGCATCCTGTGCTTGCTTATCCTGCCCAGCCATGTTTTGCCTGCTAATGATGCCCTCAACATAGTTTAGAATCGCCCTTCGGCTGGTCTCTTTTGACTGTTCGCCAAGCTGATTGTAGTAGTCCCTTTTGACACCAATTTCTGCGAGCACTTTGTCAATGCCGTTTTCAAAGTTTAGAACCGTTTGCTCTGCTGCGTCTTGCTTTGCTCCATAACTTTCTAGGGCACTAATCCTAGTCTTTTGCGCTTCAAGTTTATTAGCTTGCTTTTGAACCTCGCCTTGGAACGCTTCGTCAATCTCTGATTTCTTGAGTCCCATCTGCATTGCTTGCTGCCTTGCTTCAAGTGCTCGTTTTTGAGCATTACTGGCGGCAACGGCCTTACCGGCGTCAGACAACCCAGAGCCTAGATCGCCTCTTGCGATACCTGCACCCAACGCTATCAAGGCTTGAGATCCTTTCTCTCGCTTTATGTCAGCAAGCTGAGATTGCATTTGCTTTTCATAATCAGACAACAGACCTTCATACGAAAGGGTTGGTCTTTCTTGGTTTTCAATTAGATCCGCCAAGGTCTGCCTAGATTCAAGCGTGGCTTTTCTTCGTTCGCCCCCAGCTTCTAAGAGGCTTCTAGCATCAGAGCCTTCCCCAACACGGCCAGCCAATCTACTTTCAGCAGACCCAGTGCCTTGAACGGATTTACCGGCGGTGCCATCTCTGTTGGTATCCTTCTGGTCTACTGCGATTGATCTACCCGATGCATCGGCACTTGTGCCATCAGCAAGAGCGAGGTCAACAACCTCTGAATCAGTAACAGAGCCTGTTCTTACGCCTCTGTTGCCATCGGTTTGAACGGCACCAGCCTGGTTGTTGGCTATATCAATCAAGTTCTCTGCCATGTTGAATTGAGACGATTGGTCTAGCGGTGAATCATAGATACCTTCTAAAGGAGAGCCTTCTAATGAAGCAGCCATTCTTTCTTGACTGCGCTCTAAATCAGCAGCAGACGTTCCCGCCTCTATTGAGGAGAGAATGGGATTTTCGCGGCGCCTTGCAATAATTTCTGACCTTGTGCCTTCAGGAATAAACGGCAGTAACGGCGCGTCTGCTTGCGCTTGACGAATTCTTTCCATCGACGCAAGCATAGCTTGTCTTCTGGGGCTGTCGTTTATTGACTGACTAGAGTCGCCTTCTGAATTTGAAGAGCCAAACGCCGGATTGGAAGGGTCGTTCTTTAAGAAGTCTGGAATCAAACCTGAAACAACCTCTCTGTTTCTGGCCTGAAATTCTGCATCAGTCAAGCCGCCCCTGACAGCAGGGCTTGGTTCTTGATTACGCCTAGCCTCAGATCCAGCGATCAACTGTTCTATCAACGCATTATTTTGTGGCGCTGGCGCATCGAATGTGCCTACTGCTGCGCCTGCTTCTCTACCACGTCTTGCTTGAGATTCCGCGACTAATTGCGCCGCCAAGGCAGAGTTATCAACCGCTGGCAGGGCACTTGCTGGGGCAGAACCATCAACGCTAAATGGCGCAACTTGATCTGAACCAAACAGATTACCCACCCTACGATCACCCGTACCTTCTGGTGGTGCCAATGCAGAGTTAATCATCTGCCGATACGAGTCAAAGTCAGGCATGGCGAAGTCTGCTTGATCAGACGGGATTGCAGGATTGGAACTCAACGCCTGTATTTGAGCCTGTAAAGCGGCTGCCGTCCCCTCAGGGGCGCTACCTATTCCGCGTTGAGACGGAACAAAATCTTGGCCGCCACCAACAGCAGGAGATGCTACTTCGGCATCACGCCTAGCCTGAGACTGTTGAGCAAGCATCTTGCCGTATTCTGATTGATACATAGCGTCAATTGCTTCTTGTCCCACTGGGCTTGGGACAGGGGTCATTTGTGATCTGGCAGGGTTTAACAAATCATCTACATTTCTAGGCTCAACAAACTCCATGCCTGCTGGGATGTCTCCTTGCTGTCTTGCAAAGATGTCAGCATATGCGTCTTGACTGTAGGCATCAGACGGCATCGGCATGGTCGCTTCCATAGTCCCCAGTGTTGGCACATTAAGTTGATTGAAGATGTTTGGATTAAGACCCAAATCTTGAATCGCCTGTGCAATCTGCATGTCACTTACACCTTGATCCCTCAACTCAAGTAATTTTAGATAATTTTGTTCTTGACTATCGAGGAGCCTTATTCTGTCTTCCTCTGTGAAAGGGTCTCCTGTAGTCCCTCCTTGATTCATTTGAACTACGCCACCGGCATACATGCCCATAGGAGGCTGCTGCATGGTCATTTGAGGAGGCATAGCTTGAGGCATACTTGGCTGCATTCCCTGCGGAGGCATACCTTGTGGCGGCATAGGTGGCCCACCAGCAAGTGCTTGCATCTCAGGCTGTGGAGCACCCATAGCAGCAATGCCCTGCTGCAAGATCTGATCCTTTACAGTGCCTTGATTTTCTTGTCGCTTTTGGAACCGCTGACGCATATCACCACGGCGCTGTATTTCTGATACCACCAAGAACTGAGGAACCTGCCCTGTAGGCTGTCTAGCTTCTTTCTGCAAGGCTTGATCGGGCAAGCCTTTAACCATGTCTTCAATTTCTAATATGTTCACTATCAGCCTCTCATAGCGTTATACAGACCTACACCGCCGATACCTGCACCAAGCAACGATTCTGCATTACTTGGGCCGCCGAATGTAGCTGTTGACGTGCCTGGTGTAACAGGTAGCCCCTGAAGCATTTGACTAAAGAATGCAAGTTGCTCTCTTGGGAACGCTTGTTGTCGCAAGAAGTCTTGATAACCCATATCGAGACCACGCTGCTGAGCGCCCCGCCTGATCTCGCCAGCCGCCTGCAAGTTACGCAGTCGCTCGTAAGCCATACGCTGTTCATCGGTGCCTAACTGACCAAGGAGTCTTGACGCATCAAGCTGCTGACCTCTTGTGGCACGATCAGCTTCCAAGCCAGCAAACCCAAGGCGAGCTTGTGTTTCTGCAAGCTGTGCATTCTCTGCTCTCGCTCGCATACGAGCTTCGTTCTCAGCTTGATTAACGCGCTCTTGAATCTCTTGTGCGTTGAGTCCGAGTCGCGCAGCTTCTTGTCTTGCAGCCTCTTGGGCTTGAAACACAGCACGATTCTCCTGCTGTTGAGCCAAACGCATCTGCTCGTTTTGAGCGAACGCATCTTGCTCGAACTGCTCTTGTGCTTGACGTGAAGCTTCTGTCATCTGATATGCTTGCAGTCTTTGCCCCTCAGCGCCCTGCCTAAACTGCTCTTGAGCTTGTCGGGCTGCATCCGTCATCTGCTGTGCATTAAGACCAAGCTCTGCTGCTCGCTGTCTTGCTTGCTCTCCAGCTTGAAACGCTTGCTGTTGGAACTGCTCTCTCTGCGATGCAACATCTGCGGTCTGAGCAAAGGCAGACTGGCGGAACTGCTCTTGAGCTTGTCGGGCTGCATCAGCTTGTTGTTGAGCAGTCATGCCCATCTCAGCAGCACGTTGCTTCGCTTGCTCTCCAGCTTGGAAAGCTTGCGTATCTAGCTCTTGTTGTGAGCGTCTGCCTGCTTCTGTCTGCTGGAATGCTGACTGTCTTAGTTGTTCACGCTGTTGTTGAGCTTGATCTAACTGCCCAGCGGCGGTTAAGCCATACTGAGCTTCTTGCAACCTAGCGGCACGGTCAGCCTCGAAAGCTTGCTGGGCTTGATCGAATGCAGCTTGACCACCGCGAGTCTGTATATCAGCCAACTGCTCACCCAAGTTGCGCTCTCGCTCAGACTGCATGATCGCTTCACGGTAGCCACCAAGACCACCAGATGAAGCCGCTTGCTGAGATATGTTTGCCCCTTGAATGTCAGACTGACGCTGCGCCTCACGCTTCTCTATGTCCGTCACCAACTGTTGGTACGGGTTCATGTACTCTTCTAACGTCGCAGCATCAGCAATGGTGCCTGCTTGAAAGCCCGGCCCTAAGTCCATTTCACCAGTGTATTGAGAAGCTATATCTTGCGCCCGATAACCTTGGCCTAGATCTCTTGCTTGATATCCTGGGTCAAATCGGCCTGCTTGATAGCCGCTTTCTAGTGGCCCCACATCAAAGCCAGACTGGCGCTCACGGGCTTGATACATGGGATCAAAAAAACCAGCCTGATAGCCAGAATCACCAACATCAATATCTCTTGCTTGATATCCAACACCCTGCTGACCGGCATAATACCCTTGGCCTAAGAAGTCGGATTGATAGCCGCCGTCAATGTCACCCGCTTGATAACCTGAGTACTGCATCTGAGGATTAAATCCTCTAGCGATATCCATACCCATACCGACATCTTGAAAGCCTACATTGGCAGCAATGTTTGACGCATCGGTAATCTGTTGAGGAGTACCCGCTGATGCCATCTCAGCCATGCCTTGCATGCCGTACTGTTCAAAAGGATCAAACTCAGCGATACGCTGACCAGGAAACGCCTCATAGGGGCGAGTTGATTCATATACGGTTCTACCTAGTAGCTCCCGAAAAAATGGTTCTGCATACTCAGGAAGATTTGTTTGTGTTACTACGCTCTCTTGAACGCCGCCGCCACCGCCACCTTTACTCATCGTCAAAGCTCCTTTCGTAGACCACATACGACCTAGAAAACCCGTCTTGTTCTAACCACTTCCAAAAGCCCATGCGGGCCGTGGCTTCAATGCCAGAACAATCGTTATCTTTACCCCAATCCTTGAATCTTTCTAGCATATCCCAGACCCAATCATTGAAATTGTCACCGCCTAAAAACTGCACAACAACCATTCGTTTTTCTGGATACTGAATAATCTCAGTGGTGCCAACCCCGTCTATGTTGTGACTTTCATCAAAGGCAACCCACAACTGCTGATTGCCATTTAGAATAGACGCATACAAGAACTCCATGTTCCATCGACCTTGAGAACGCTTCACCGCGCGAGCCAACTGATCCCTGACATCAGGCCAAAGGCTGTTCAGGTAATTGGTGGGAACCATTGTAATGGTGTGAGTTATTTCTCTAGGCAGGTCTTTCCGAGAAACCTTTGGCTCTCTAGAGATATCTTCTATTCTGCTTGCGTCAAACTCTAATAAGCTGCTCATGCTGGCAATGCACCTCCGGCTTTAGCACCCAACGGTGCAGGTTGTTGCATGGTTCCTGTTCGGTCTTGGCGAACACGATCCATCATACCCTCTAACTCTTGAACACCAGAGTTTGTATCGCCATCACCGATGCCAGAAACAACATCAGCAGGGACAATAAACTCACCAGGAGATACAGCCACAGGTTGTTGATCACCGATCATTCCTGGAACCTGATCATCCATACCTTTCCCTTCGCCTTGGATGACACCTTCTTTTTGTGAGTTTGGCACAACAGACTCAAGCACCTGAGATCTAAGCATTTGGAATGCCTCAGAACCGAACTCATCGATGAATCGGTTGATTACAACTTCAGCTTGATCTTCCGGCAATCTACCAAGCAGTGCCATAGAAACCTGCTCAATGAGTTGCATTGCAGCCGACTGATCCATTTGCCCAGTGGTGTCGCCACCTTCCTGCATGCCGTAAACATTATCTTCTATTTGATCGTAATAGTTGCCGTACTCACCAGCGCCATAAGCGTCAACAATCTTTTGAGCTTCTATTCGCTTCTTGCTCGCTCCCTTTTTAGGAGCGCGTCCTTCAAGAACCTTTTGTGCATCTCTAACTTCGCTGGGTACAGACATGCCAAACATGCCGCCACCTTTCCCAACAGCGCCAATTCCTTGCAAAAAGGCTGGGTCTATATTGCTTAAATCAACACCGTAAGCTGGGTCTACTGTGGGAGGTGCCGCGTCATCTGATCCGTCTTCCGGCGCATCCTTAATTGGCTGTCTGAAATAGCTGATCTCAGGCTGAAAACCAGGTCTAGTGCCCACAAGCTCTTCTGGCTTGACAGTGACCGGCCCCCTAAGTCTAGACTGCCGTCCTGCTGGGGCACCAAATCCGCCAGTAGTACCAACGTTTGAAAGGTCGATGTCTCTAATTTGACCACCAGAATCCATCTGAATAGGTTGTCTACCCATCATCTGTAACTCTGCGTGACGGCGCTGAAAGTCGGATGGGTTAACAGAGGTGATTCCGCCTCCCATCATTCCGTAATCACGCCCGTATTCTTTAGAGTAATCAACGCCATAGTCAGATCCAACTTGCCGGATAGACGCATCAACAATGCTCTGAGAGTCCTGATAGTCTTGTTCCTTCTCAGCAGCCCTTCTGCCGAACATGCGATCACGCTCGTCTTGAGCAGCCATCGCAGCACGTTGACCTTCGCCTACAGCTATAGGTACTGCGGCCCCAGGAGTCAGCAGGCCTTTTCCGACAGCTTTCAAACCCTCTGTACTCGTTAGTGTATCAAGCGTTGATGCTGGGGCCGTGTTCGCTAAGTTTAACTGAGCCTGCCCCGCCTGCTCACTCAACTGCAAAAGCGCATCATTTGTAGCCGCCGTTGGGATAGCTGTTCCAGCTTTGACGGCCTGCTCAGTTGCGGCTTCAGCGCCTTTGGCTAAAGCTTGCTCAGCAGCAGTTGCCGCTTGCGTAGCCTCTGTTACGCCGCCAACAAGATCTTTAGCAGAACCCAAAGCCTTACCAATACCAAAGCCAGTCAATCCAGAAACCAAACCTTCTTTTAGATCACCTGTCACAGCCGTTGTCGCTAAGCCCGATCCGATAGCGCCTGCCACCCCTGAGCTTAAACCAGTCCCTAAAAGACCCCCGAGAGTGGAGCCTGTCAGAAACGTTGATCCCGCTAAACTACCCAGCAGTGGAGCTAGGAAAGGCAAGAACGCTTCCGGCTGTCCTGTCATCGGGTTGGTTGTGAGTTGCCCTGTGGGCGACAGAGAAGCGATACCAGCCACTTCTATTGGGTTCATGTGAACC
>UEXN01001829.1_pt1 | contig 15961 bp, 28 predicted proteins | sample 1796711 | NCBI WGS metagenome assembly UEXN01 (sample SAMEA4772470, study PRJEB27181) | metagenome | reverse complement strand
GCGAGCAAAGGTAAGTTTAATTTCTTTATACCTAACTCTGCTGAAGATTTTACAGGCTTGCTGTATAAAATGCTTGGCAAAGGTAAAAAAGGAGATGCTCAAATGGCATTTCTTAAAGATAATTTACTTGATCCTTATGATAGAGCTGAATCAGCTGTAACACAAGCTAAAATAGCAGCTGCAAATGATTTCAAAGCTTTAAAAACAGAATTAAAAACATTACCTAAAAGCTTAAGTAAGCCAACAGGAATTGCAGGGTTTACATTTTCACAAGCTATTCGAGTTTCTATATGGTCAAAGCAAGGCATGAATATACCTGGGTTATCTAAAAGAGATATAAAAGAATTAAATGATTTTGTAAATAAAAACGCAGAATTAAGTGTATTTACAAACGAATTAATTAAGATTCAAAAAGGTAAACCTTATCCTAAGCCTGGAGATAATTGGTTAGGTGGTAATATAACTAGCGATATTATAAATGATATCAATAAAGTAAATAGAGCAGAGTATCAGCAAGAGTGGAGAGAAAATGTAGACATTATATTTTCAGAAGATAATATGAACAAAATGGAAGCTGCATACGGAACTAGATGGCGTGAAGCTATGGAAGATTCTTTACGTAGAATGAAATCTGGTACCAATAGACCGTTAGGAGGAAGTAGAGTAACAGATAGTTTATTAGACTGGCTAAACAACTCAGTTGGTGCTGTAATGTTCTTAAACACAAGATCTGCGCTTTTACAAACTATATCTTCGGTAAACTTTCTAAACTGGGGTGACAATAATATAGCGAAAGCAGCTTTAGCTTTTGCAAACCAAAAACAATATTGGAAAGATTTTATGACACTTATGAACTCAGACTATCTTTTAGAACGTAGAGAAGGTCTGAAAATAAATGTAAGTGAATCTGAAATAGCAGATGCAGTTAGAGATTCTAGAAATAAACCAAAGGCTGCTATAGCTTATTTGCTGAGTAAAGGTTTTATTTTTACTAGACTTGCAGATAGTTTTGCTATAGCATTAGGTGGTTCTACTTTTTATAGAAATAGAGTAAAAGCTTTAGTTGCTAAAGGTATGGACCAAAAAACTGCAGAAGCACAAGCGTTTCAAGATTTTAGACAAATAGCAGAAGAAAGTCAGCAATCAAGTAATCCGAATAGAATTAGCATGCAACAAGCATCAGGTGCAGGTCGTGTTATATTAGCGTGGGCAAACACGCCTATGCAATATGCGCGTATACAAAAAAGAGCTGTTCAAGATCTAGCTAAAGGTCGTGGTGATTGGAAAACAAATATTTCTAAAATAGCTTACTATGGTGTTGTGCAAAACTTAATATTTAATTCTTTACAGCAAGCATTATTTGCTATAGGTTTTGGAGAAGATGATGACGAAGCAGATGAAAAGAAAAACCAAAAATTAATAAACGTAGCTAACGGAATGGTTGACTCTCAGCTTAAAGGTTTAGGTATTGGTGGATCTGCTGTTGTTGCTTTAAAAAATGCTTTGCAAACACTAGGAGAACAAAATGCTAAAAACAGACCTGAGTATCAAAAAGCTGTAGCGGATTTACTAAACTTCTCACCGCCACTTGGTTCTAAAATACAAAAAATAAGAGGAGGTCTTAGAAGTTTTAGTTGGAATATGAAAGATATAAAGTCAAAAGGCTTTAGTTTAGATAACCCATCTTATTTAGCGGGAGCTCAAATAGCTACTGGCTTTACAAACATACCTCTTGATAGAATTGTTAAAAAAACAAACAGTGTAAGAGGTATGTTAAGCGAACAATCTAAGCTATGGCAAAAAGTTGCATTAGGATTAGGCTGGTCCACATGGGACGTAGGGCTTGGATATTACGGAGGATTTGATGCTGCAAAAGTATTAACTCCTGAAGAGCAAGCAATTGAAGATGTTAACACAATGAAGAAAGAAACTAAAACTCAAGAGCAAGTTGATATGCTTTTAGATTTAGGGCTTACTAAAAAAGAAATAAAAGCTTTAGGTAAAGAGCAGCAAAGAGTTGAAAAAATAATAGAACTTCAAAAAGAAGAAGTTACACCAGAAGTTAAATCTGAAGTAAAACCTGAAGCTAAGGTTGAAGAAGTTAAAGAGAAGCCTAAGCAAAAAACAAAACCTAAAAAAGAAACCGCGGAAAGAAGACTTAGAAGACAGTTTGATTCCATTAAAGGTGAAAACAAACCAGAACAAGTAAAAACTTTATTAGGGTTTGGTTTAAGTAAAAAAGAAGTAAGAGCTTTAAGATACGAAAAAGACCGAGTAGAAAAAATATTAGAACTTATGAATAAATAACCAATGAGCATATCAGATATGAAACTATACGCTATTAATGCAGGGGCATTAAGTGTAACCACTTTTACACAGATAGAAGATGGATTAAAAATTTTTTTACTCTTAGTAACTATAGGGTATACTTTAACAAAATGGGTTAAGCTTAAAAAAGAAAAGTAATGGAAAACAATTCACCTCTTTTCATAAAGGAACAAGCTTATGAGAAGTCCAATCGCATAATGCGATCTAAGTACAAAAAAGAAACAGGTAAAACTTTAGGGTCAAGACAAACGTCAGGCACTGGAAAACGAAGAGTATCATTTGCATGCAGGTTTGCAGGTATGGCAGGCGCTATGAAAGATGCTAAAGGAGAACCAACAAGAAAAGCTATGGCTTTAAAAAAATGGGGCTTTGGAAGCGTAGCAGCTGCTAAACGCTTTTGTAATAAACATAAATCTAAAAAATAAAAATAACATGATATCAAAATCACCGTTTAAAAAACAAGACAAATGCGCTATTGCTAAAGAAAAATTAAAGCAAAGCTATATAAAAAAAGGAAAAGAAAAAGAGTTTGATTCTGAGATTAAAGAAATGTCATGTGTAGATGGTAAATGGCAGTCTTCTTTAAAAGAAGAACAAAACGCTCCTAAAGTTATTAAAGATAATAAAAAATCAATAATAGAAAAATAAATTATGGGATTTAAACTAAGAGCTCAAGGTTCACCTTGTGCTAAAACGAGAAAAAGAAAATTAACTGCTAGTTGTAAAGCCGCTGCTAAAAGAAAGTTCGATGTATACCCATCTGCTTACGCTAACATGTGGGCTTCTAAGCAGCAAGGTCAAGGAAAGTGTTAAATGGCTAAAGTATATCGCGGAGTTTTAAAAGCTCGTATAAATAAATTATACGGAGGCGATGTAACTTGTAGTAAAGTTAAAAAACTAAAAGCTAGAAAAGAAGCTACTGGTAGAGACAAGCAGCTTGCTAACTGGTTTATAAATATGCAAGATTGTAATGGCAAAAGAAAAAAGACCTGAGTGGAAAGACTCAGACGCGCCTGACGCTGATGGTAAATTTAAAGACCTCAGTTGTGATGCTTTAGCTAATTGGCTTATAAAAAGTAGAAAAGGTAATAAGAAAAAAATTGTTGGTAGTTTAAATCAGCAAATAGTGTTTAATCGCAAACGCAACCCTAGTTATGCTAAAAAAATGAAGTGTGCTAGAAACGCCGCTATGCGTAAATTAGATAATAAATAATGGGATATAAGCAAAAAACAGATACTCCTTTAGCACATTGTTGGGCTGGACTTATGCATACGAAGCCTTGGAATAAAATGCGTGAAAGAACAGCTGCGGCTGCAGGTAGAGGCACAGGAAACGATCCTAGTTTATCTAAAGCAGAAGAAGAACGTAAAAGCCCTTTAGCTAAAAAGACTAAAGCAAAAGGTGGTGGTACTACTAAAGTATGTTTACCTAAAGCTAAAATAGCTAGCATGAGTAAAGAAGAGAGACAAAAGGTTATTAACGCAAAAAAATCTGCAGCAAGTAAAGGTGGAAGAGTAAGGTCTAGTAAAAGTAATGTAACTGGAACATCTTCTAATAGTTTAAAAGATTGGGTTAAGCAAGATTGGAGACAAGTAGCTAATCCATCAAAAAAATGTGGTGAGAAATGAGAGAAATAAATAAAATAATAGTACATTGCTCTGCAACACAAGAAGGCAGAGATTTAGATGCGGCTGAAATAAACAGATGGCACTTAAGAAAAGGCTGGAACGGTATAGGTTATCATTATGTAATTTTATTAGACGGTACTATAGAATATGGTCGTAGCATATACAAACAAGGAGCTCATGTTAAGGGCGAAAATGAAGGTTCTATAGGAATTTGTTATATTGGAGGCGTTGAATCAGAACGTGGTTCTAACGGCAAATGGATTGCTAAAGATACTAGAACACCTGAACAAAAAGAAAGCTTGTTATTATTGCTTAAAACGCTAAAGAAAATGCATTCAAAAGCTACAATACATGGCCACAATGAGTTCGCGGCTAAAAGCTGCCCATGCTTTGATGCTAATAAAGAATATTGTAATATATAGAAAAGGAACAAGATAAAATAGGCGTACCATACCTAAAAGTTCCTGTAACCAGAAAGGGCCCTCATAACGAGAGCCCTTTTTTGATTTTAACCATCACAAGCTAAACAATCTTCACTCATTGCTTGCTGTGCTATATCGCCTCGTAAGACGCTTTCTGTTCTTGTATAGTACAAAGTCTTAACTCCTTTTTTCCAAGCTTCGAAATGTACTTTATTAAGCCATTTAGGCGTTGCTACACTTGGGAAAGCTAAGTTCAAACTAACAGACTGATCTACATATTGCTGTCTCAGTCCAGCTTGATTCACTAACTCCAACTGATTGATCTCCTTAAACGTCTTAAATACTTCCTTTGCTGGGATGTCGTGAACCATGGTAACATCATCAAGCTCAGTAATATTTTGGACAGAGCCACCATCAGCAAGTATCTTATTCCATATTTCATTTGTGTTTATTTTATGTTTTCTAAGTAATTTAACAAGTGTAGGATTCTTCCGTATAAAAGTTCCTTTGGCTGATTGCTCAGTAAAAACATTAGCAGCCCAAGGTTCTATACCCGCAGAGACATTGCCGCTGAGCTTGCTATTGCTAACGGTAGGAGCAACAGCGCGAAGATGAGTATTACGCATGCCAGTACCAGAGCACCATAAAGGTTCACCATAAGTTTCTGCAAGGGCCATACTAGCTCTTTCGCTTTCGATTTTAATCTGCGAAAATATTCTCCTAGTCTCAAACTGAGATAATAAACCTTCGAAAGGAATACCCTTTTCTTGGAGATATGTATGCCATCCGAGGACACCCAGACCCAATGCTCGCCCCTTCTGTGCAGATCGTATAGAATTTTCGAATCCGCGTAGTCCCTTCGCCCTTTGAATAAATTCTTCCATAACACCGTCAAGAAACCATATGGCGTCATAAATAATATTAGTGTTTTTCCATTCGTCATATTTTGCTAAGTTTAATGATGATAAGCAGCAGACAAAACTGTGATTTTCATCGGTGTGTAATGCAATTTCTGAACATATGTTTGTCATATGTACTTTTAATCCGTTTTCTTTGTATGCTTTTGGATTCTTTTTATTAACGTTTCCTTTAAACATAATATACGGTTCTCCAGTTGCTTTTCGCTTTCTAAGCAATTTGCTCCACTTATTTCTAGCTTCTGCATCTCCTTGTTCAAGCTTTCGCATAAACTTATCACCAATGATTGCGCATTGATGTAAATTAAGTGATTGTCTGTTGACATCTCCTTTTGGTTCTCGAATATCAAGCCATTCTTCAAAATCCTCGTGCTCAATGTTAATATTAACGGAAGCAGCACCTCTTCTGACTGATCCTTGGTTTGTTGCAAGTATTGTGCTGTCGTATATCTTGCAAAAGGGCACGACTCCATCTGATGTTCCATTTCCTGTAATTCTAGCGCCGGCGGGTCTTATTTGATTTATACCGATACCAACTCCACCGCCGTGCTTAGCGAGTAGCATCATTTCTAAATTTTTTTGTCCTATATCTTGTATTGAGTCTGCAACATCAATGCCAAAGCAACTAATAGGTAACCCGCGATCAGTCCCAGTGTTTGAAAGCACAGGGCTAGCAAGACATAACCAGCCATTCCAAATATAATTAAAAAACGTTTCTGCCATTTCCGGTTTATATAATCTACGAGCAACTGTTTTACTGACGCGAAGGTATGCTTCACGAGGACTTTCTCCGTCAAATAAATATCCCCCGGATATAGTCTTTTTGTATACGTCTGTATTACCCCATGAAGGGTAATCTTCTCCTTTTTTCCAATTTTCATTCCACATATTTTTTATACTATAAAGTGTTTAATCCAAGCTATTAAACCATTGAGATTTAAAGCTACTAAATTCCATTGTTTTCTTGAAGCTGTTTGTATCATAACACAAATAAAACCTAGGATATAAAGCCTAGGTTCTAATGTCCACTGTGCTGCAATCAAAAAGCCTGCGCCCATATATCCTGCTCTAGTCGCTAGTCGCTTCCAAGGACTCAGCCTCTTCTGCCTTACTAGATTCTTCAGCAACTTTTGTCTTAAGTTTGTCAATCGCATCTTCATAATCTGGCATTTGTTTAATTGTTTCTAATGTACCTACAGCTAGGTCTTTTATATAAGCGTTCTCATCTAATAGTTGTTGCACAACTTTTATAAGAGCTTGCTGTCTTTTTTCTAATAAATCTGTTTTACTTTGTTTTTGTCCTTTCATTGTTATTTTTTTTAACAAAATCTCTCATACCATTCCAGTTAAGATCTTTGTATATTTCTTCTTCAGTTATATCTATACTACCAAATATTTTCGAAGTCCTCGCCTTCGTTAGCTTTTGAGTAATCAGTCGGCCTAGTCGCGAAAAAATCAGTATGAGTGACCCCGCCGGTAAGATGATAGAACCAATCAAGATTGCTCGCTGCTTTGTTGTCATGCGGGAAATACGATCCAAGGTCAACATAACCGAGTTCAATAAGTTTTTCATTTGCTCTTTTTCTTATAAATTGTTTTAAATCATTAGCTGATATGCCTTCGATGTCACCAGCCTCAAACATTTTGTCAATATAATTACTTTCAAGTTTTACCATTGTTTCGGCAGCTTTAATTATATCTTCTCGACATAAATGCAGTAATTGATCGTTTTCACTACACATATCGCGATATAGCTTACATCCCATCTTACTGTGCAATGATTCATCTCTTACTGACCATTTCATTTGTTGCCCGATACCCTTGAGTAAATTTCGAAGCTGAAAACTATACAGCACTGCAAAAGCACTATACAGACTAACTCCTTCAGCGAAGGCTGAAAATACAGCCAAGCTTTTCGCAATACCCACAGGATCGTTACCGTTGTAAGCAACCAAATTGTCAAATCTAGCAGACGTCGCTGGTTCGTGTAAGAACGCTTCATAATCTTCTAATTTTAAAGTTTCATTTAAATAACTATATGCTACAGCGTGCACAGTTTCTTGTGATCCGAACATCATAGCCATTTGTCTTATTTCGTGCTTAGGAAACCACGATACAACGTTCTGAGTCCAATAGTCTGATACTGCGCATTCTGTTTGCGCGAATCCAAGAAGTATGTTCCCGACAAGGTGTTTTTCTTTTTCATTAAGTTTTTCATTCCAATCTTTTATATCACTCTGCATTGATATTTCAGTGTGTAACCAAAACGCTTGAGCTTGTTTTAACCAGCCTTCTGTGTAATAATCAGGGTACTCAAAAGGTTTGTACGCTACTCTTTCATCAAATAATCCCATTATATATCTATTATTTTTTGTATAGTTATTAATTCATTTTTCCAAGCATGCATATAAGCTATCATATCAGCTTTAGTTGTAGACTTTGATACGTTTGTTATATCATCTAAAATAGATCGCACGAATAAGTCTATTGTATGAAATTTAGTTTCTATATCTTCTTTCATTTATATACACATAAAGCTAAATCAATAAACGGTATATATAACACGTGTGTTGAGTGCTCTGGTTCTTCATAGGTTCTAATACCTAAGAGTATACCTGGATAAAATCCTACTTCTATAGTCCACGCTATTTTTTTTTCTTTTTTCATATTATTCCATATTGTTTTTGTAGTTCAACTATATCTTTGTATTTAACTTTGCCTCGCATTTCCCAACTCCATTTAACAAACTTATCAATTTGGCGCTCAGCGTATTTCTGTCTTGCTATCCTTTTTGCTTCGAAAGGATTATGCTTACGGTCTCGTCGCATTCTTTTTGATTTTGTGGTTTATATAATGTATAGCCGGGGAATTGTCTCACAATTAACTGTTTAAATAATTTCCAGCGCATAGGAAACGACTCATTTGCTCTACCTTTAGTTTCAATTATAAAATCTTCACCGATAAAATCTGGTGTATACTTTATAGGCAATATACGTTTACAACCTCTATTTTTGTAATCGCCTTTACCATTAGCTTGCCTTTCATATACTTCGTTTTCAAAATGAAAACCATTAAGCAATACAAAAGTTTCACCTTCATATTTAGACTTTATTTTAGCTTTTATTAAAGCCATGTACATATAACGTTCAAGACCTGATGCAAAGTTAATACCATCATAAGTAACTTTCTTTGATACAACAGGTCCACGTTTTTTGCTTCTTTTTTTATGATATATTTTTCTCATAATGTGTTCCTTCGTTACCGTTTTGTCCTATGATATTCATTCTATTTATCATTGCATCTTCTATTTCATCTGACAAACAGCGTTTAGCAGCTTCAATATAAAGCAAAGCATCCATTAATTCTTCTTGAACATCTATTAAAAACCTGTTAAGATCTTTTTCTTGACCAACTATTTCTTGCATCATTGTAGCTCCGTACTTCTCCTGACCAATAATACTACGTTGATCCATTTTCTTAAGTACAGCTAGTACTATTTCATCTTTAGTGTTTATCTTCATAGTGTTTGTTTTAATCCTGTTTTAACAAATGTTCCATTATGCATTACACCAGTTCTATTAGCTATTTCATTATATGCTGAATCAACACAGTTTTCTATATCAAAACCTTCTAGCTTTGCTAAGTTTGTTAATACAACAACCATATCGCCAATTGCATCTACAATTTCTGGTTTATCGTTGTTAAGTAATGCAGCAGCTAATTCACCAGCTTCTTCCATAAGCTTTACATATTGAGTATGAGAATTGCCTTTGTCATATATACCTCGTTCATTAGCCCAAGATCTTATAAGATCAAATCTATTAGGAACTTCTGTAACATTATTTTTAGGATTAAAGAATGCTTCATAAAAAGCTTTGTTGTATATATAGCATCTATTGTCATTATACATAGAACTATTAGCGTTGGCCTCTATCCAATTAACATACTCAGCTTTAATTTCAAAATCACCGTGAGATGTTTCCCATTTTAAACCTATGTTATCCATTAATCTACCTTTAAGTTTGTTTAATGGGCAAGGAAATGTACTAGTCTGCTCTGTAGCGTTTATTTTCATTTGATTATATTTTTTGTTTAAGTTTTTATATTTAGTCCTATCTACCTTGTAGCCATAAGACTTTTGAAGTTCTATTTCACGGTCTGATATATAATCTATATCTTCTGACTGTTCAAGAACTTCATACTCATTCTCCTTATAGCCTTGTATAAGGGTTACTCTAGTATTAAGATTACGTGTGACGCCAATCTTTTTACCTGGTATGTGGTATAAATAATACATAATTTTTAAAGTTTATTGTTATACAAATGCATGTTGTGCGCGTGGTGGTAATACCAGCCAATTTCAAAATTAAGACGTCTAGCAATTAATTTTTGTAATGATGAGAATTGATATTGATCATTACAGAAACCGTACCAGATGTCATTAGAACGCATATAGACGGACATACATAGTTGTTTGCCTATGACTGTAAACTGAACTGCATAAGTACAAGGCGTATCTGTCTTGTATTTATCACATTCTTTGCCGTCATATATACTAATTGCAGCGTGACGTGTATTAGGATTTGTTTTAAGCTTTGCACAAACGTAGTCTATTTGAGCTTTACGTTTCCACTGGTAACCATAGTTGCTATTGACTTTACGATCACTGTCAGCCATCTTTTCCCATATTGGTGGTATCTTACCGTATAGTTCACCAAGCTTATCAATACTAGGATCACCAGACAAATACCATTGCCATTCAGCTTCTGCATACTTTAGGCTCCAATTACGTTGCTTATTTGATATATAATTATCTTGCGGGTCCATAATATAAAAGCCACAATTAAATATAGCTTTTGTGTCTCCAAAGTCTATACCTTCAATTATAATGTTGTTGAGTACAGCTTCATACGCTTCATTTGCGTTGTGAAATGTGTTTTTCATAATAGTATTTATAATAATTAAATATTTTCTCCCAAATAACTACTTTAGGGTAATTTTCAGGGTCTTGATTTGTTTTATTTTTATTTGTTATTGTTATCGTCCATCTTACTTCTGTTATAGCCTTAGGTGCTATATATATGTTGTTTTTCAAACACCATCTGTAAGCTACCCATTCTTCAGTAGTAGCTAGATACTCACCCATTGTTGCGCCTTTTGACTTAGCCATCTATTCCCAAGGCATTTTATCTTGTGATATATCTAAGGGTTCATGAGGTATAAAACAACCTGACTTTGGCTCCCATTTAAAATGAGCTTCTTCACCGTTTTGACCTAAGTTTTGAAACTTAACTTTAAGTACTTTAGCTTTTACGGTTTTAGCATCATAATCTCTATGAACTAATATACCGTGATAACTAGCGTCGTACCATTCACCACCACCTTTAATGTTATACATTGTAGGCTCTTCAATCTTACCGTCTTTGTCTTTATACATTTTAGTAGGGTGAGCTACTATAAACACTAGGACATCATATTTTTTAGCAAATATTTCAATCTTAGTTAAGTACTCCATTGTATAACGATTAACGTCTTCTGTTTTGCAATCAATGTCTCTAACTTTATTAAAAGGATCAATAACTAAACACTTAATACCTTTACGCTTAACAAGCTCAGCACCTTTTCTAAGCACAGACTCAAGCGTGTAACGTTCCATATCAATATGAAAATAATTAGTATTACAATGATCAGCAACTTGATTCCAGCGATCACCTCCAATATCTTCCTTAGTTGGCATACCTTGCCAGGTTTTACGCATTAACTTATGAGCGTGTAGATATGTTGGTACGTTTTCCGGAGACGCGAAAGCTGTTTTCCAACCATAGTTAGCATTATATCCGACAACCATTTGATCCACGAAATCTGACTTTCCCGAAGAGGGTATACCAGTAACAGTAATAAACTGACCAGTGTACGTCGAAAATATATCGTCAAAGTTCTGTAAACCAACTTGAAAGCCAGGCTTAAAGCCATTACGAACAAAATCCGTGACTTCATCTTCGATATCCCTGAACGTTGTAACGTTTTCCAGCGGTACTGGTCTTGAGCTCGATATACGCTCTGATAGTTTTTGTTTTCCATGTTTTTGTAAATATTCATTTGCATCTTTACAATCGTCAAATGACGCTAAGTAACATACTTCAGAACCTAGTCTACGAATAAGTTCTGATTGTAATGCTTGACCTGCTTCATCTGAATCGACAGCTAATATTATTTTTTCTTTATCTTCAAAGTAATCAATACAAGCGTCTAAGTAGTCGAGGTTATTAGAGTTTAATGTAGCTCCGTTTGGAACTGATATAGCGTTTGTTATACCAGCTTCGTGCAGTGCTAAAACGTCCATTTCGCCTTCGACTATAACACAATATTCATAACCTATTATACTATTTATATTATAGAATACTTTTTCAGCACCCTTATATAATTTAAAGTTCTTTCTTCCATCGCGATACTTAACATTAATAAGTTGATCGCCCATAAAATAATTGAACTTTATAACGTTCTCGGTTTTACCGGTCTGCGGCATATACTCAGGACCCTCACCAATTTTAAGATCAGTGAGAGTTTGCTGAGATATTCCCCTAGTTTTAAACCACTCAACTACCTTGCTAGCCGGAGGATTATGCTTGACCTCGTTAGGTCTTACATATACTTTTTCGCTAGCTCCTTTACGCTGATACGTATGCAGTTGAAATGATGTATTACAGTTGTGACAAGTACCGAGACCACGTTCCCAATCATAAGACGCGCATTTTGCCTTTTGATTCTTGGGTTTTCTATCGTGAGAACAAAGAGGGCATACACCCTGCTTTTTTCCCTCTTCAAGCTTATGTTGATTGAAATTATCAATCAAAAATCCATTGATCTCTGTTGTCTGCATTTAATTTAATTTAATTATTATTCTTCGTCTCTACAGTCAGGGCATATATCACAAAATTCAAATTCTTCTTCTGAAATTTCTTGCCCACAAATTTCACAATTAAAAGGGTAAGTCGTCATCTTCTTTTTGTGTAACTGCTGCAGGTTGAGGTTGACCTTCTCTAGGCGCTGCCGCAACGTTGTCTCCATTAGTCCATACCACTTTTACATTACCTAAATAAGTTTTAGCTACTTTAGCTTCACGCTCCTCTTTAGATTGTTCTACTACAACTGGTCCTTGATTTCCATAGTTATCTACTTCGTCGTTCAGTGTAATTGTAATAGGTAGGTATTTACCTTTTTTACCAACATAGATTTTTTCTTTTGGTATTTCATTTAAGTTAATACTTGCTTTAATAATACTTGCCATAATTATAGGGTTTTGTTAATAAAATAATTTTCCGGTTTAAAATCCGGATTGTTAAAAAATAGTTTGTAAGCTTCTGTTGCTTGCTGCACTTTGTCTTCACCGTTTGATAAAAACTTGTCAGAACAGTCATATATACCTATTTGATGCGTAGTTTTATCTATGACTATAAAAATCATCTCATAACCAAACAGCTTTTGATATATATAAGCTTGACTGTTATAATTGTATTTAGATGCTGAGTATTGAAACTTAGAAATATCTGCAGTTGTTTTTAAATCAATTATTAATTTTTCATCGTGATTAACAATGTCTGCTTTGCCTTTCCAGTTAACACCAAATATCTCAGCAATCCCAGGTACTTCGTACTCTACGTTTTCACCACGTATCAAACTTTTACATATTTCATTAGACATCATTTTATCTACTAATAATTCTGTTTGATCAACTTCGTGCTGTAGTAAGCATAGTTCTCCATTTGAGATCTCTTTGTACGCTTTAGTGTTTCTAGTCGAAGCTTCTACTATCTTAAAGCTTTTGAGCTTGTGAGGCTCAAGTATAGCTGTATGAAAATAGCCTCCAACTAGAAACGCGGGTATTGGTTTCATTGGTTTCCCTAGCGCCAAAGGATTTGTTAATAAAGTAGAGATATCCGAATTACTTAGGAATTGTTTTCCAAATTTACCATAGTAGTGTTCGTCTTCTCTTAACTTGTTTAACTCATCTTTTCTTTTCATTATAAAGTTTTTAGTGTTGCAGCAGGTATTTCATACTTTTTCTTAATAGCATCTATACTGCCACCTGATTTAATAAAAGCTTTTGCTTTTGTTAGTGCAGCTCCTTCTAACTTAGGTTTGGCTGCGTTACCTTTACCGTGAGTGTTTGTTGCGTCACTGTCTGCTGTGTCATCTATTAGAAATAAATTTCCAAGAGCATATTTTTTAGCATAACTAGATGCTGATCCAAACTGTTGAGGCACGTTCATACCTTTTTGATTAAGATCTACACCGACTACTGCTACAGCAGATATTTCGCTTTCACCGTCTTTCAATGTAGCCGTTGATGCCATGATAGGCAAACCAGCTATTTCTTCCAACATCTCATTGATAGTTACTGTTACTCCTAACTCTAATAGAAAGGGTTTTGTTGCTTCGAGAATGTCTTCGGCCGACCGGAAGTTGTATTTGCCGAATGAGTTAAATCTACTTTTCTTCGATTTAAACTTTGTTTGAATTGTTGCTAACTTTTCGTTTAAGGTCATATTATTATAATTACATATTTAGTTATTCGTTTACATTAACTTACAATATATCAAGCACTTGCGAGTGATCTACATTGTCAATTAATTTTTGTACCGCTTGCTTTTTAAGCTCTGATACTCTTACATAAGAGCTCACACCTTGTATATTTAGGGTGCTTGCAATTTCTTTGGCTGAATGTTTATCGCAGTCTAAACCGTACGACAATCTCAACACTTCGTATTCATTTCCGCTTAAGTGCTTTTGCATTAAGCTTTTTAAATACACATTCATAAGTTGTATATTATAAGGCTCTGATTTATCAGGTATTTGATACATCATGTTTTCATCATCTTCGTTTTTGACTTGCGCATCTATGCTTAAAAACACAGAGTTAAAAAACATAGCAACCATTTTTTTATCTTTTGGGTTTTTTCTTATTTCATTTAACTTATGTTCTGGTATCCTTATATCTCCACGCATCATATCAATACGACGCCTTAGATTACCTTTGATTCGTTTTGCAAAGAAAGACTTTAATGTTTTTTCTATGTCTTCTGAATCTGATAATTGCAGCCAATCTAATTTATCTACGGCTTTAATTAAACCTTCACAGCCTATCTGTATAAGATCATTAATACTTAAAACTCCTGATGCCTGTTGCGTTGTTGAAAACTTACGTGCTAGATTTTCTACAAGTGGCATGAATTTTATAATAAGCTCGTCACGAGTATAATAATCGTAAAACTTATCTTCTGGCATAGACTTTTTAAGATCTTCTTTGTATCTAATATAGTTTTGTACATTATATTTCTTCATTTTCTTTTATTTTTTCAAAAGCGTTTAACATTTTTTCATTGTCTGAATAATATATATTTTTAATACTAGCCATCCAATCATTAAAATCTTGTTTCATAATTCTTTATTTAAAATTTCTTTTTCATCTCTTAATTGCTTTGTTAAGTTACGCTGAATAGTTCTTAAAGAACAGTTCAGTAAATTAGCTATTTTACTCCATGTTATTTTTTTACTTATATCGTTTAAATCTAACATACATTGATAAATAGCTTCACCATCTATACGGCTAGATCTTCCAACAAGACTACCAACAATACTCATTTTTTCATTAGCACTTAATCCGCTATAGTCTTTAAATATTATTTTACGTATTTTATTTACTGGAGGCTCGCCACCTGTATTAAATACATCATCTATCATATCTTGCAATTTCTTATCGCTAATAAAAAAAGTAACAAAACCGTTATCTTTATTAGCTATAAACTCATATACATGCGAAGGTAATAAACCATTGTCTTGATTTAAATAATATAAAACTAAAAAATGCCATTTTAAAGACCTATATGTTGTAATTTTTGCTCTACTACGAAACAAATGATAACATTCGTATGTACCATTTTCATAGTAACTATACAAATCTGTTTCTTCAGTAGCTTTATCGTTTATAGGATCTTGACGATAGTTAACTTTTCTATTGTTAAGCCATTTTATGTTTCTTTCATGTGACATTAGCTTGTTACTTTTAAACCTATAAGGCTGTTGTCACAGTCTTCGGTCTTGTTATTATTTCCTCGTTTTTATTTCTTACAAAATGTTTTTCATTTTCATAATAATTCCAATAAGCAGTTAAACTGTCATTTTTTACTTTATATTCATCTGGCATACATTGTGGAGGCTCTGTAAAGTCGCCAAAAGGCATACCAGTAGGAGCAAAAGCTAAGGCATCTCTGCACTTTTCAATACTAAGATGATATTTACCATACCTCTTTGTATATTGTTTACCGATACCTAGCATGTGCTCGTATAGCCAATAGTAGTTTGATCTATTAGATCTTGCCCATATTGTAGACGGGTGGTTTAAATGCGCTTTTTTGTAAGGCACATTGTGACCTTCTCCGTATTCGTGATGAGCTGTACAAAGCATTTGAGCACACTCTAATATCATCTTAACTTTGTGTTTGTCATAGAAATATGTTGCAGCTTTGTATGGGTCTCTGTGTAAGTAAAATATATTCATTAATACTTACTATTAATCCTGTTATAATGACAGTCAAGAAGTTGATGTACAACCTCTTCACTTATCATGTTATCATTATATAATTTCCATATTAATTTACTCATAAT
>UEXN01001824.1_pt1 | contig 16012 bp, 21 predicted proteins | sample 1796711 | NCBI WGS metagenome assembly UEXN01 (sample SAMEA4772470, study PRJEB27181) | metagenome | reverse complement strand
GCGTTTATTTTGTGAATTTCAAATTTGTAAGTAATTGCCATTTTTATTTATTTTATTGATTTTAATAAACCATTTTGGTAACCAAAAGTTACAGTTTTAGTGCCTTTGCCGTCTGGAACAATAACTTGTTGTTCGCCAGAAAATCCATTTATATAGTTACCCTGATTTTCTTCTGTTAAGAAAACCCATGGCCCTTTTTGAGTACCACCTTCTAATCTAGAATAGCTAGGAGCTCCCCAGAAAGGTAGTGTTATCATTTGATTATAATACTTTTCCCCATTACCGTGGTTACTTATTATATTACTAGCCCAACCTGTGTGGCCAGCAAAATTAGTAGAGCCTTGTCGCCATGTAAGATTACCGTCACCATAACCTTGACTTGTTAAATTACCTGCAGAATACGATGTTGAACCAGCTGGTCCTGTTGGTCCTGTTGGTCCTTGCGAACCGGTAGATCCGGTATTACCCTTAGCACCTTGAGGTCCAGTAGCCCCTGCTAATCCTGGTGCTCCTTGAGGCCCAGTTGATCCAGTATTACCTTTGTCTCCTTTAGGTCCTTGACTTCCGTTTGTACCGTTTGTACCTGCTGCTCCAGTATCACCTTTTGCGCCAGCAGCTCCAGTTGAGCCTTTTGCTCCGGCAGGTCCTTGTGGACCAGTACCTCCTGCGGCACCTGTGTTTCCTTTTGGCCCTTGCGCTCCTGTACCACCAGTAGCTCCGGGATCTCCTTTGTCTCCTTTTGGTCCTGTTGCACCTGCTGCACCTGCAGCTCCTGTTAATCCTGTATATCCTCTTGGTCCTTGAGAACCAACTGCTCCGGCAGCTCCAGTTGAGCCTTTTGGTCCTGTTGGTCCAGTAGACCCTGTATCACCTTTATCTCCTTTAGCACCATTGGTACCGTTAGAGCCAGCCGCGCCAGTATATCCTCTTGGTCCTTGTGGACCCGTAGCTCCTTGAGAGCCTGTATTTCCTTTAGCTCCAGCTGGGCCAGTTCCTCCAGCAGCTCCTGCGGCTCCAGTATTACCTTTTGGGCCTTGTGGTCCTGTTGATCCATTACTACCATCAGCACCATCATTACCAGCCGCACCTTGTAAACCTGTTGCGCCGGTATTACCTTTTGGACCTTGTGGTCCTATACCACCTGTTGATCCAGTATTTCCTTTTGGACCAGTTGGTCCTTGTATTCCTTGTATTCCTTGAGGACCTTGACTACCAGTGTTACCCTTAGCCCCTTGTGGTCCTTGAGATCCAGTGTTACCTTTTACACCTTGCGCACCTTTAATAGATCCACCTGAAACCCATCCATCTGCTGATGTCCACACCCATATAGAATCATCTGACTGCACTATATAAGCGTCACCATTTGAATTACCACTTGATGGTAAACCAGATGACGCGGAAACTTGACCTTGCATTGATATACCCCATCCTGCACTACCTTGTGAGCCTTGTATTCCCTGTGGGCCTTGAGATCCAGTATTACCTTTTGGTCCGGTTGGACCTGTTGGCCCTGTTGAACCTGTGTTTCCTTTAGCTCCAGCAACACCTTGTGGACCTTGTGATCCTGTGTCGCCTTTTGCTCCATTTGTACCATTTGTCCCGTTTGAACCAGCTAAACCTCTAGGACCTTGTGGTCCGGTTGAACCTGTACTACCTTTCGCACCAGTCGGCCCTTGCGGTCCAGTAGCGCCTTGAACACCTGCGTTACCCTGCGGCCCTCTAGACCCAGTATCACCCTTGGCTCCTTGAGAAGCGGCTTGAGAAGAGTCTCTACCAAAAGCGTCTTTTATAAATGTATGTATCTCTTCTACATCCGCTCTTACGTCTTCAACATGTTTTATTAAAAACTTGTTTGATTGAAATAAACCTTCATCGTTATAAACTTCACTAATATCTGTTAAACCAGCAAGTTCATCTGACTTTTGTTTAGAAACAGTTACTTCTCCATCACCACCTTTTACAGCTTCTTGGCTAGCAAGACCTTGTTTAAACAGTCTTTTACCTCGTATTTTATCGTTTATATTTGCCATTTATATGTTATCAAATTCTACTACTATACTTACACTAACTCCGTACCAATATTTACCAGTTGCGCTTTTCTGATATCTAAAGTTTAATCTATCACCAGCGGTAAAAGTGTAGTTGGGTGACCATGTTATATTACTACCGTCATTACTTCCATTACTAGGTGTTAATTCTCCAGAAAATGAAGTCGATAAACCGTTTTTAAGAATTGATAATTCTGTAGTAAAAGACGTACTCATTGTTGAACCAGCAGTGTGCATCATCATTATTCTCTTAACAGTACCACCTCTTGGACAAGCAAACGTGTTATAGTAATTAGCAGACGTTACTTCAGATATATAATTCAATGGCATGTAATAGATACTAGTTGAACTACTTCTATCGTCAAAATTAGAAGTCAATATAGTCTGAGTAGTTTTCCAATGCGCATCCACAGATTGTAAATCACTGCGGTTTATTTTACTATTTTCATCCTCACTAGACTCTACTATAAACCAATCAGCTTGAGGGTCATCGCCGTCTATTACTGGTAGTTCATTAAAATCTAATGTTAAATTTTTAGTTATAGCTCCATTACTAGTGCTTGAAGAAATGTCTAAACCTGTACCAACGGTTATATTTGAAACACTATCGTTCCAAGTTAACTGCGCACTACTACCGGTACCTGTTATAACCTTACCTGCTGAAGGACCTACTCCATTTAGATTTATAGCAGAGTATTGACCTAAATAAAGACTATTATTACCTAAGCTAACGCCACCAGATTGTGTGACTAGTTTTTCACTGTTGTTATAATATAACTGCACTCCACCACCAGCGTTAGCAATAATACTATTTTTATATCCTCCTGGTCCGTTTTCTCTAAAAACCAATGCATGACTACCTGATCCTCCATAAGTAAAATACTGTGGACTACCTGATGTAGTTATTTCAGCACTATAAGTGTTAATTTGAGTGCTGGTAACATTAAACTTTGTATTGCCAGCACAATTAACTCTAAATTGGTCATTAGCATTAAAGCCAAAATAAGTATTAGTATCTCCAGTGTGATAAATATAATCACTTAAGTACCCAGTAGGAAATGTTAAATTACCTGCAAAAGTTGCGTTTTGGGATGAGTCTAAAGTTAAAGCAGTTGTACCACTTGTAGTTGTTGCAAATACCAAAGCGCTACTTTCTGTTGCGTATACTTGACCTAAAATGCCTGTGGTTGCGTTTGAAAGATTAACTGATGGTCTTGACGCACCTGTCCCTTTAACTTCTAACCCAGTATAATTTAAAACACCATCAATAAGTAATGGTTCAGAAATAGTTGCAAGAGAATTTGTTAATGTTAATCTGTCAGCACCACCTGTTCTTAATGAAATAACATTTGTTTCAAATTGCATCCAAGTGTCCTCGTCGCCAGCGTGGATAACTTTACTTGGTATATATAAGTCTCCTGCAAAAGTTGCGTTACCCGAACCATCTAATGTAAGTTTTATATTACTACCAGGTGAGCCTGTTCCCATTTGCAATGTAGCAGCATTGGAACCTCCATTTCTTATATAATAAGCATTGTTATTGTTGCTGTTGTCAAATATAGCGGCATTATTACCGTCAAGATTAATATGACCGTCTGCTCCATTGAGAGTTAAATTACCTGCAAAAGTTGCGTCTGTTAAGAAATTAGCCATCTATTATATATTAAATTAAAAACCGACCCCGAAGAGCCGGTTAAATATTATTGTTATTAAGCTACCACTGGTTTAAGCCATATTCCGTAATCTGAATCATCAACATCACCTTTCATTGTAACAGTAACTACTGATTCTGATCTAGCAACATCTGCGTAAACAGTAGCATAAGTTGAAGCTTCATATAATTCAGCAATTATAAGTCTACCGTCTGGATCTCCAGTTCCATAAAAAGTAGATAAAGTTATAGTAAATATAGTAAGACCATTACCGCCAGTATTATAAGCTCTACCAATACCACTAACACCAGAGTTAAGCAGAGTTTGTCTACCTTGTATGTTATTAGCTAACATAGAGTTTTCAACAGCTTTAGTTTGTATTGTAGAAGTTCCTGATACGTTTCCAGATCCATCGAATGAACCTGAAGTCCAAACAACATCACCAGTCATACCTATTGTTCTACCGGTCGCTAAAGTTGTTGCTGTACCAGCATTACCACTAATACTACCAGATATAGTAGAGCTAAAAGTTTTAGTTCCCGCTATTGTTTGGTTACCTGTTGTTCTAACAAAAGTAGATAAACTAGTAAGACCAGTACCACCGTTAGCTACTGGTAAAGTACCTGTTACACCTGGCGTAACGTTTGCACTACCATTGAAACTAACAGTTGAAGTGCTAGCTAAGTTTGTTCTAAAAGTTCTACCAGTATCTAACACTGTAGCTGTACCAGCATTACCAGTAGTGTTTTGATTACCAACCGCATTTACACCAGGTAGATTAATATTGGCACTACCGTTAAAACTAACACCACCAATTGTTCTTGCAGTTTCTAATACTGTTGCAGAAGCCGCGTTTCCAGATGTGTCTTGGTTACCACCTGCATTTACACCGGGTAAATTTATATTAGCTGTTCCATCAAAAGATACACCACCAATTGTTCTCGCATTTTGTAAAGCAGTAGCTGTAGCAGCGTTACCCGTACAAGATCCTGAAGAACCTGTTACATTACCAGTTACATTACCAGTCACATTACCAGTTAAGTTAGCGTCTACAGTACCTTTTGTTGCTATTGTAGCTGTACCACCTGGTTCTGTTGTTGATATACCAACTTTGAATACAGGCGTTGAAACACCAGAGCTAGCATCATAAAACATACCAGGGTATTTACTACCACTTGCTACTATTTTACCATACCAACCAATATCAGAAGCGTTTCCGGCATTGTCTTTAGCATACTTCATCATGTTATCACCAATAGCTACTGTAGTTGAATCTATAGTAGTAGTAGTTCCTTGAACATCTAGGTTACCATTTATTACAACAGTAGATCCATTATCTGTGATAAGAGAATCTTCAAAATTACCATCTCCATCATTCCACACCATTAATGTGTTATCAGTGAAGTTGTCTACATTTTTAATGACTAAATTAGCAGCACCACTTGATGCGCCTCCTGATAAACCTGAACCCGCATTTGTGTTTACAGCTGTTATATCACCAGCACCAGTACCCGCTCCAATAGCAGCTCTAAAATCATTAGCACTTAAAGCTGTTGTAGTGTTGTTAGCGTTAAATCTTGGGAATGTTACAGCACTTGGATTCGCAAGAGCAAACACTGATTTACCGATATCAGTAGCACCAAAATTACTTAAAGCACTTCCAGCACTAGTTGCGCCAGTACCACCTTTTGAAATAGGCACAGTATCTGATAAAGTAGAACCAGCAGCTGTAATTGTTATATTTGCACTACCGTTAAAATTCACACCGTTGATAGCTCTAGCTGTTGCTAGAACAGTCGCTGACGCCGCGTTACCACTTGTACTTTGATTACCCGCTGCATTAACACCAGGCAAGTTTATATTTGCTGAACCATTGAAACTAACACCACCAATTGTTCTAGCTGTTTCAAGAGTTGTGGCTGTGTCTGCATTACCAGTTACATCACCCGTTAAAGCTCCGTAAATATTAACAGCTCTCATTTCTGACCATCTTCTAGTACTTTCACCAAGTTTTATAGCGTTATCAGTAGTAGGTCTAAAATAATCACTAGACATAGCCGCTACATTAGTACTAGCTGATACAAATGCTATTTTACCTGCTTCAAAAGCAATAGAGTTTACACCAGAAGCTCCACCGACAAATAAGCTAGTATTGTATATGCTTGTTATGCCTGTTTGAGCAGCGGTAACAGCAACGTCGTCAGCGTTAACAGTTATACCTGTTCCAGATCCTACGTTTAATACTGGTACTGGACCACTTAAACTTGTACCTGTTAAACCAGCCCCGGCGTCTATACCTGTTAAATCTCCAGTTGCAGATCCTAACGCTATAAACGTACTACCATTATGGTATTTTAGCTTATTGCTATCATTAGTGTCTACGTAAATAGCACCAATTAAACCGGTTGGTGCAGAACCGCTTGATAATACTCTTGCGTTTTGAAGAACGTTATCGTTGATATTTAAATCAACTAAATATTTTAATGCCATTTTTTAAGTTTTGTTAGTTATTGTTAGTTTAAGTACGCTTTACCAGAATTAGCACTGGATAAGTTTATGGTTAATTGATTGTTGTTGTTATATGTTACGTCACCTATTACAGTAGTATCAGTAGCTGTAACTATTGTCACGCTAGGTTTTTTACCTAAGTTGTGTGTTATTGACCAAGTATTAGAAGGGTTAGTTTGAGTATGTACAAAAGATAAATCACCTTTCTTACTAGTCATTACATAAAACTGATCATAAACAATATTACCTGCGCCACCAGTGTTAAATAGAGCTAATGTGTAAAAATTATTATCACTAGACAAAACTGTTGCTGAGTCTAAAGTGTAAGCTCCAAAATTGTTTGGATTATCTATATCTGTTATAGTAACTTCTTGACCAACCATGTTTAGTAATATATTTTCAGCAGTGTTTGTTTCTCCAAAAGCAAACTTACTTACTATTACACTAGTTATTGATGTAAAAGTTTTAGTAGCGTTGGTTTCGCCTACTATACTTATATTACCTGTTAAATTATTACCTTTATTATATCTATAACATATTTGTGGTTGACCAGACATGTTAAATTTACTTATTGCTTTACCAATATCTGATATTTGATAGTTTTTTGTAGCACCACCGTTATCAGAACCTAATAGCAAGTCTGTTTTATCTATGCTTCCATCTAGTGGATATTGATTAAGTCTAGCCATTATTTAGATATTTTCTTAAATTTCTCTGCACCTCGTGAACCAAAGTATGCTACGTATACAGTTATTAATAATGATTTTAATAAATCAACCCAACCAGAGTCAACTTCAAAAGACTCACCTATGCTATCTGAAAATATCAACAACACCATTGATACTGTTAAAAATATAAGTGTAAGTGGACGTGTATTTTTACTAAGCCATGAATCGCTTTTCATGTCACTAGCCCAACGTTTACTTATTTCTTGCATCTCAACCATATCTTGTTCTAATAGCTTTAAAGCTTTTTCTTTGTCTTCAACTGGCATTGCTTCATCTTTTGATATAAGATTTTTTACAACACCAAATAAACCGTTATCAGGTAATATATCACCCACGGTTCCTAATATACCTGGAGCAGCTTTTGATAAAAACTTTCCGACTTTTGTTTCACTAAATTTTTTCTTAGGCATAATATATATGTTTTAACATTTCCACCTGCGTCTTGCAGCCCTACCTCTTTCACCTGTCCAGCCTTTCGATCTAGCACAAAAAGATTTTCTACGTCCAGCAGCTTTACTACCAGCTTTTACTTTACCAGTTACAGCTGTCTTTAGCTTGCTACCTGGGTTTTGTTTTCTATATGAAGCAACACCGGCTGATGTCATACCAGCACCTTCTTCTGATTTTCTAAAATGTCTACCTTTACCTTTAGTTCTCTTGTTAGACTGCTTTATAGGAGTTTCAACAACATAGTCAGCATCACCAAAATCATAATCCTCTCCTGGTTTCATGTTTTTTGTAACACCATTGCTACCTACACCTTTAACAGGAAAGTCAACACCTTTCATAGTAATTTTACTACTAGGTATTATATTAACGTCGTTATCTACATCCGGACTATTAGACTTATAGCCAGTTGTAGATATCGCTGATTTTATATTTTTATTTGGTAATTTAAACGCCATAGTTATTTAGATCCAAATCCACCCATTTTGTAAGATGGCTTAGTTATATTTACGGTCATATTTATCGGTGAGTCTTTTTGTTTAAAAGCACTGTTGTCACCTCTTCTTTTAGTTATTTTTCTTTTTAGTTTTAAGTAATCTTTTTCAGACATACCTTCTTCATTGTTAGGATCGTACTGGTATTTAGGTTCACCATCTTTAGCGTTTTGATTCTCAATAACACCTTTCATTAATTCCTCTTTATATCCTTTAACTTTAAGAGAATCATTATCTACTCTTCGTTGACTTCTACCTTTTAAACCATAATCACCAAAATCTTCTGGCGTAAGGCCTCTATTATCTGATAATCTTCTACTTCTTTCGCTTAGATATTGACCTGGGATATAAACATTTACTTTTCCATCTGCTATATAAGCATCACTAACAATTTGCTCCGCTTTTTTTATAGCTTCCTTAGGATCCATTTTTGCATACTCAGGTTTTTGAAGTTCATTATTTAACTCAGCTTTTAAGTTCTTTTTACTTCCACCTGTTTTTGGATTAAACTTATGTGTTTCTTGACCAGTAAAAAGGTTTGTTGTACCTGTGCTTGCTTGACCTTGATTAACCCCATCCATATTACCCAAGTATTCACCTGATAGTATTTTCATTACGCCTGGTGGTGGTTTTTGTCCTCTTCTAATAGCTTGTCTGTAATCTTTATTAGCTCTTCTTATTAAATCTTCCTGTCTTCTTCTAAATATATCAGTAGCTCTATAGTTTCTCCTCATTTCTCTAGGAGTTAACATATTTCCAGAAGTTTCAGGTGTAGTAACTGATAATTGACCTTCACCTGTCTGTGTCTCTCCATCCGTTTCTGGACATTGACCAAATTGCTGATCACAAGCACGGTGACATGGGTTTTCATCACAAAATTTTGTCCAATTTTCATCAGACATTTGTTCGCCTCCAGAACTAATTTCACCATACAGACTTGAACTCCCATCACTACTTCTTTGACCACTAACGCCACTATCAGTTTCCTGATATGTTGTAGGATTGAACTCAGCTCCAACAATTTCGTCTTGACGTATTGGAGAACCTTGATTAGACTGCAGGTTTGTTAACTGCGGTTGTATTCTTGTTGTTGATCTTAGGCTCATGCCAGATCTTCTCATTTTAAATCCCATATCTATTTTTTTAATTTCCAGCTTCTACTATATCCTCTGTGCCTTCTGTGGAATCGCCTTCACCAGTTGATGTAGTATCATCTTTATTTTCTTCTTTTTCTGCCAAGCAAGCTTCATACTCTGTGTTATTATCTATAGGGTCGAACTTATCTTCACAAGTTTCAACTCCACCACCACCTTTGTTTTTCGTTAAAAGATCAGTACCACCTCTTCCAGTTTTAGCGCCTTCGCCAGCTTTAGCTTTATAAGAGTCTTCTACGTTTACAAACCCCTTAGCAGCGTCCGCAGCTCCATAAACAAGTGCGTTGTTTATTTTAAAGGGACTAGCTTTTTTACCGCTAGCGCTTACGTTTTTTAGTTTTAGTTTAAATGCCATATTTTGATTTTGCTACAGAGCCATAAGCTCTTTGTTTTGCTCCTTTTTCCCAAGGAAATCTATTATCACCTTCGTCAAGCCATTTACCACTGTAAAGTACTTTTCCGTTTTTTCTAGGATAGTTTTTACCGTCCCACTTAACGTTAGTATCAGTATAGTCAAGTTTACCTGAATCCATGTCTTTTTGATGCTCTATTTCTTCTTTAACAGCATGCTTTTGTACGGCTGGAGAAACGTCCTTACTAACGAATATTGTCCCGTCATTATTAGCTTCAGCTATAACACCAGGATCAAGTTTCTTCTCCATAACAGGGTAATCTTTCTTTTGCTTGAAAGGACTTCTACTTTGTAAGTATGCCATTTATATTAACAAGTTTCACAAGGCGACTTAGGCGCGTTGTCAAATAAGTAATCACCAGGCTTAGTTGTTATAGCTCTGTTTCCAGCAGCTGTAGTTATAGCACCATCTTCTGGTTTAACAGGGCTTTTACTTGTTTCACCTTTGAAGCTACCTGCTTTTACTCTTGCCGTTATAGGCATTGCTTTTGTTTTATTTTCCATCTTAATATTTTTTACTGCAACCTTTTTTCTTTGCAGGTGATTTACCGTATTTCTTAGCTGGACTATCTTTTTCAGCTTTTTGCTTAGCTCTTAAATCTCTTCTTTCTTGTCTACGCTTTTGACCTTCTTTTGTAGATAGCTTTATGTTACCTATTTTCTTACCAAGTTTTTTAACTCCTTTAACTATTTTCTTACCTGTTTTAACAGCTTCATCAGGTAGGTCTTTTATTTTTATATCTTTCTGCTTAGCTGGAGAAGCTTTCTTTGACTTATTTGCTTGTCTTACCTCTTGTCTCACCTTTCTAGCTGCTTTTCTATCTGCTGTATTTTTTGCTGGTTTTCCTCTTAACGCACGTCTCACCTTTCTTGGTTCTGTTTCAACTGGTTCTTCTATTTGCTTTACTGGAGATTTTTTAAATTTCTCTATAGCTTTAGCTTCGAACAAGTGGTCGTATTTACCAGGAGAAAGAGCTTGCATTGACTGTACGGCTTTTACATCTCCTTTTGTCTTAAACTTAGCTCTACCCATTGTAGACTCTTGAGACTCTATTTCTTTTATAACCTGCTTGTCACTTACGTTTTTTCTTCTTTTAACACTTGGATCTAAGTATTCAGACTTTGATCTGTACTCTTCTATTTGACGTTTAGTTTGTTTAGCTGGTGAAGCTAGTATCTTTTCTTTCAAAGCGTCTGGTAAGTTATTTTGTTTACCAACTAATGCTTTCATGAAAGGTGATTTACCTGACATTTTGAATGGTGATTTTTTGTAAGCCATTGCTTTATTTTTTACGTTATTTATTCTTTTTATTTTTTTTTGAAATATCCAAAGTGAATGGGACCAAGTTAGCTATTGTTTTAATGGAAGACCTAGCATCTTTTGCAATATTTTTCTTAAACTTGCTTCTACCTTCTGGTGTCATTGTATTTTCTCTAAAATTTTTGACACCTGCATTTATAGCTCCAATTACACCATATCCTTTTCCTAACCTAGCATCACTTCCAATTAAGTCTTTTCCTCTAGATTTTGCTATTTTATCTCTTCTTGCATCATTTTGTGCAACTGTTTGTTTCATAGGCGATGCGCCTAATCCTTTTGGTCCGCATCCTTTGTAGCCTTTGTACGCCATAATTATCTGTTTTTGTCCTTAATCATATCATCAATAGCCTTATTGTAGACCTTGTCTGTATATGACTTGTTGTTATAAAACTTGCTTCGCTCGCTGGTAGGTAAATCCTCCTCAGCAAGCAATATTCTGTAAATTCTTGAGATTAGCTGCTTACATTTGAAAGAAGTTTTGTAAACGCTGTATTTAATTGAAGTGCGGTTTCGGTGACGCCAAACATCGATCCAACCTTCATTACGAAGGCGTTCCCATCTTGCTTTGTCCCAGGAGTATGTGTATACACCCTCTATAAAATCATTACGTGTAAAATGAGTTTTGCAATCTAAATAGATCAAAAGTTCTAAATCTGCATCTTTTAAATTATAAGTTTTACAGGCCCACTTTCTAACGAGCCTGTAATACTTAAATAAATTCATATCACGTATATCTGATGCGCTTAGTCTCATTCCACTAATACTACATCACCTAAGTTAATAACTGTATATACTTTGTCTTTGTAAGAAATACCATGACCAGCATGTTTATCATAGAATATTATATCGTTATCCTTAACACCTTCAACCTTGTCACCAACCGTTATAACCTTTGCTTTCTTATATCTAACCTCAGTATCTGTTCTATCTGCGATAATAAGACCACCAACCTCTCTTGGTTCTTCTTTTATCTTCTCTATTACTATATAGTAGTTTATTGCTTTCATTATTCTCTGACGTTTGAAATTACACAATCGGCAGACATTATTGTTTTAGCAACGCTTACCGCGTATTTTAAAGCAGACTTAGTTACAAGCACTGGATCTACTATACCAGCGTCAACCATGTTTTTTGTACAACCACAAGTTACATCTATACCTTCTCCTTCTTCCCACTCGTTAGCCCAAGACACTCTTTCCATCATATTAGCATTTTCTAATACTTTTTCAAAAGGAGCTTGTATTGCATTTAATAATATAAGCTCTCCAGCGCCATCGTGATTTTCAACTATATTAGCTGCGTTTAACAAAGCGATACCACCGCCAGGCACAACACCTTCTTCTATAGCAGCTTTTGTAGCATACAAAGCATCTTCAACTCTATCCATCTTTTCTTTTCTCTCTACCTGAGAATAAGCACCTACTTTTATTATTCCAACTAAACCTGATAACATAGCTAGTCTTTTTTGGTGAAGACCTTTCCAATACTTATCTTTAGTTTCTTTTATCTTTTTTTCTACAGATTTAATCCTATCTTTTAAAATTTTAGGATCTTTATCTACAGTAAGTATGGTAGATCTTTTATCTGTAACGGCTTTTTTAGCTCTACCTAATACTTTTGGATCTATCATGTCCATGTCATCACCAAGTTCTTCACTTATTACTTTAGCACCTGTCATTAGCGCTATATCCTCTAGTGTATCTCTTTTTGATGGCCCAAAACCTGGTAAATCTACTATATTCACCTTTATATTACCTTTTACCTTGTTCATTAACAATGTGGCAAATGGTTGTTGTTCTAATTCTGCTATAATAAGCAATGATTTACCACCTTTTATTATATATTCCAATATTGTCTGTATTTTACGTATGTTTTCTACAGGAGAATCTACAATTAATACGTATGGATCTTCTAATACTGACTTATGGTTGTCTTTATCTGTTAATAAGTGCGGAGATTTTATTTTACAGCCGTGAAGTTCAACTCCATCAACAATTTCGATGTGTGTATTCTCATCTTCTGAGCCTTCCATCAAAACTACTCCGTTTTTACCCACTTTTTCATAAGCCTCAGCAATTAAATTACCTAATTCACTGTCGTTGTTGCAAGAAATCTTAGCTACATGCTTAATTAATTTGTCGTCTGCGGGTTTTTTTATTTTTTCTAGGTATTCTAGTACCTTTTCAGTTGAATAATCTATTCCTTTTTTAATATTTCTTAGTGATTCCCATCCTTCATACTCATTATAGCCACTAAGTATAGAATGAGCAAGGATGGTAGCTGTTGTAGTACCATCTCCTGCTTCTTCTACTGTTTTACTGGCGGCTTCTTTTATTAAAGTAGCACCAATATTTTCGACCGGGTCCATTAAGACTACGCTTTCCGCAACGGTTACACCATCTTTTGTTATCACCGGCCGACCCATGGTATCTTCATAGATCACACATTTTCCAGATGCGCCAAGAGTTGAGCCTACGGCCTTCGCTAACTTGTCTACACCTTTCATTATTTTAGACTTCGCCTTCTTTTTGAAGGTCAGATCCTTTACTATACTATTAGTATTATTAAAATTCATTATATTAAATTATATTAGTGTGGTTTATTTAAATGTTTTTACTACTGTTGGTCCTTTTAAGTAAGCTATCTTTCTTTTAAAGTGCTCTACTGAACCATCTATTGCTTGTTCTGCTCCTTCTAAAGTTTCGCGTCTTGTTACGTCGATCCATTTTTCACAGCATGTGTCCTTTTCAGGATTACAATCGCAGTTTATATCTTTATGTTCTGATTGATAATATCCATTTGGTAATTGGGTGATTCGCCAGTTCTTCTTCTCAGCGAGGTGTTGCCAAAGTTTAATGGTTTCTTTTGTTATCTCTTGTTGTTGTTGTGGTTGACTACTCCACGAGTTAGTCTGGTAATAAAGTGTCATTGGTTTTGGTTTTAAATGTTTAATAAATTAGAACCAAGGCGCCGATAAGACGCCTTAATCCTAAGTTTTGCGTTACGCTACAGTAACTGCAGAGATAGCTTTCGCTGGTGCCCAAACAACCTCAGAAATCTGAGAATCACTTAGTACATCATAGATAGCTTTAGATAAGCTTACTTGCATAGATCTGTCAGAATCAGCAGCACATGTAATTGTTGCTAATGAACCTCCAAATCCAACAGTTAAAGCTGTACTGTCGTCGGCAGCTTGTCCAACAAGAGCTCCTTCACCTACTGGTAGGTAATAAGTCTTGTCTGTGTCAAATGTAAATTTTACGAATTTAACCATGTTTAAAGTATTTAGTTTTTGTTATAAGGTATAGGGCGTTAAGTGGCATACCTTTTACCACTTTCTTTTTTAGTTCCTTGTCCGTCATTACCTCTGTTAGCAGAAGGAGTTTCGTATCTTTGATCCTTATGATCATAATCCTTACCCTGTGACGCTCTGGGATTTTTTCTAGCCATACGTTGAGCATGTGCTTTTTTAGCTCTCCTAGCCGGTGTTTTAGCAAACGCTAAGTCACGTGCCGCTTTGTCTCTCTTTGCTTGAGCTGATAGCTTTTGTCCCATACAATATATAGTTACATAATAAAGAGAATATTTAAAGTGTGACAATTGCCCCTTACTTATACTTCTTATAAGGCTAGTGTCATTAAAAAAAAACGTTACGTAATTAGAGGGTATGTGTTGCCCCTACCCCTCACGACCCACCGTCTTTTTGGAAAGTCAATCCTTATAACCCAGCCCCCATAGTCTATATCGTTTCGCGTAGACATACCCCCTTCAGTGTATAGCATTACCCTCTCACTCGTCGCTACTACTATTTATTTTCCCCCAAGCTTTCACATATTTATTATCTGTATCTACTCGTATTATCTATGTATGTATGCTGTAGTGTATAGCATCTCCCACCCCCACCCCACCTAACCTCGCTCTGCTATTATACTTATGTGACAGATTGTCATGACATTACGACATATGACATTGTGTCTTGTGTGTGACATCTTGACATAGTGTGCAATACTATTTTACTAATTTTATACACTAAACAATTAATATACTTTTACAAATATAATACGATTGATTTCAGATAATATAAATGTAACTAACAAACTAACAAACAAACAAAAACAAAATCTTAAAAGTCTAATTAATCTTACAAATATAATACGACTTCATTCAGATAATAATAATGTAAATAAATAATAACTTAAATATAATAACTATGCAAAATTTAATTTCAAAAAGATTTGTCATCAGACAATCACTAATCGGTAAAAATCAAATGATTACTGTTAACTTCAAAAATGGCAAAACTGTCACTTACAATCACGATAAAGTGTATGAAGTTATGAAAGAAAAACTTTCAACTATGAATTGTTTTCTTAAATACAAAAGTTACACTTCTTCAACAAGTGTTCCAGTAATCTGTAGAGAAGTAGTAGAACAATAGTATACTACTTCAATACAAAACGGTGACTATCCGAACCGGCGGGCAACGAGCTTAACTGGGTAGATTTAAAGACATAATGGTTTCACTCTGCATTTTGACTACGTGAGCTCTACTTTGTGAGGTGGTTCGATTCCACTAATGTCTACTAATATTTAAAAATAAACTATGAACAGAAAATTTATACACTACGTACTAATCAAAGTAACAGATTTAGCTTTAAAAGCTTTCATTGTATCACTCGGTACATTAGCCTTCGGTGGAATCGCCTTCATTATCTTCATGATGATTACTGGACAAGTAGATTATGGTGCGATGGATTCCATTCCATGTGGAATATGTGATTAATCTTTACAATAAAAATACGATTCAAAACAGATAATATAATAAAATAATAACTAATAAAATAATAATACTATGTGCAATAAATCATACACTTTACTAAAAATCTCTAGACGAGTATTCAAAAAAGACTTTCCAGAATTAACATCTGAAGAAAAATCTCAAGTGTTAGACATATACTATGACTTCTACTAAAATATAATACTATGCAATATATACTTACTTGCCCTAACGGTAAACAAATAGATATGTCACACGATATACTATTACAACTCGAAAAGAAAATAACTAGACAAGATGTTCTTGACAGAATAGAGTTCTATAAATCAACTAATAAATAATACTATGCAATATAATGACTATCCAGCGGAACAGATCGCTGCAAAATTAAAACAAGTCGAAGAGTTCGAAGCTAGGTGGGGTGAAAAACCTGCAAGCAAAGCTTGGCGCAAATGGTGTACTGATGCTAAA
>UEXN01001815.1_pt1 | contig 16075 bp, 15 predicted proteins | sample 1796711 | NCBI WGS metagenome assembly UEXN01 (sample SAMEA4772470, study PRJEB27181) | metagenome | reverse complement strand
TTTTGATTAAAGTTTTTAATGTTTCAAAAGGGGGATAATTAGATACTCCTACTCTTTCAGGCATAGTTTTAATGTTATTGTATAGTATCTTGTTCCATTCTTTTTCAACAGAATGTAAATTTATGTTTCCACGTTCTTTAAAAATAGCATTGTGGATACCTTTGTAATTTTCTTGATCTAAAAAATCATGGATCCACCATAATTTATCCGGTATTGAATAAGATAATCTCATTATATTGTGACTTTCATTCTTTTATAAATTACTATATAACACAATTATGGCCTTAAAAAAAGTAGATTTTGCACCTGGTTTTAATAAACAAAGTGTACCTTCAGCTCTACCTGGACAATGGGTAGATGGTGATTTTGTACGTTTTAGATATACTGCACCTGAAAAAATAGGTGGATGGGAACAATTAACTGCTGCATCTAAAACATTACCTGGCGCAGCTAGAGCGCAGTTAACTTGGACTTCATTAGCAGGAGAACGTTATGCTGCAATTGGAACTTCCCAAGGTTTGTTTGTGTATTACGGTAATGATTTTTATGACATTACGCCCTTAGATACAGCGATTACAGGATGCACTATAACAACTGTTAATGGTTCAAATACTGTAACTATAAATAAAGGATCTCACGGTTTAGCTAAAGGAAGGTATGTAACATTATCAAGTGTAACAGTAACAGGTGCCTCAGATTACACAGCATCAGAATTAGAAAAAGTTTATGAAATACAAACAACTCCAGATATAGATAAATTTACTATACTAGCTTCTAGAAATGAAGGAGGCTCAGGTATGACTGCAGCAGGTGCTGCAACTGTTAATCCTTATGTCGAAATAGGGCCAACTTTTCAAACCATAGGTTATGGTTGGGGAACTTATTTATGGAACGATAGCACCTGGGGAACTGAAAGAACAGTAAGTAATGTAATTTTAGATCCAGGTAATTGGAGTCTTGATAATTTTGGTCAAGTTTTAGTTGCAACTATATTTAATGGTAAAACATTTACTTGGGATGCTGGAGCATCCGGAGCTCGAACTATTCGAGCATCACAATCTACATCAGGTTTCGTAACAACGGGTAATCCAAATACAAGCAGATTTACATTAGTGTCTGATCGAGACAGACATTTATTCCATTTTGGAACAGAAACAACTATTGGCAGTGCTTCGACACAAGATCCTATGTTTGTAAGATTCTCAAACCAAGAAAATTTAAATACTTATTTACCTACTGCCACAAATACTGCAGGAACATTTAGACTTGATACGGGTAATGAAATTAGAGCCGCTCTTCAAGGTAAAGATTATGTATTTGTATTAACAGATCTTGCAGCTTATGTAATTCAATTTGTAGGCCCACCTTTTACTTTTAGTGTTAGACAAGTTGGTACTAACTGTGGATGTATAGGTCAACACGCAGCTTCTTATGTTAACGGAGCAGTTTATTGGATGTCTAATGAAGGCGGATTTTTTATGTATGACGGTACTGTAAAAGCTCTTCCTTGTTTAGTAGAAGATTTTGTATTTACAACACAAAATGGAAATTTAGGTCTTAACTTTAGTTCATCTGATGTAATTTTTTCTTCACCTAATTCTTTATATACTGAAGTAAATTGGTTTTATCCTAAATCAGGATCTACTCAAATAGATAGATGTGTAACCTATAACTATCAAGAAAATGTTTGGACTACTTCATCTTTAGATAGAACTACTTACGCGGATCAAGGTGTCTTTGAAAAACCTTACGCAACTGATTATGAAGCTACGGCTACTCCAGCGTTTCCAGATATACTAGGAGTTACGAATTTATATGGAGCCAGTATTTACTATGCTCATGAAGTAGGAACGGATCAAGTTAATAGCTCAGGTACAACTTCTATTGATGCATTTATAAGATCTGGAGATTTTGATATTGATGATGGTGAACTATTTATGTCAATGAGAAGATTTATGCCGGACTATAAATTTTTAGTGGGAAACTCTAAAGTAACTTTGTTTATATCGGATTATCCATCTGATGTTCAATCGGGTTCTCCTTTAGGTCCCTTTACAATAACAACTACTACTGATAAAGTAGATACTAGAGCGAGAGGAAGACTACTATCTTTAAAAATAGAAAACGATGCTGCAGGTGAAACTTGGCGTTATGGTAGTTTTAGACTGGACGCTCAACCAGACGGAAGGAGATAGCATGCCACTTACTACAAAAGGTAAAAAAATAATGAAATCTATGAAAGACAGATATGGTAAGAAAAAAGGTAAAACTGTATTTTATGCCTCAAAGAATAAAGGCAAAATAAAAGGTGTAGATAAAACTAGAAAATAATGGCTAAACTAACTAACTATATACCTGAACCAAAACAAGAATATGATGTAGAAAATCAAAGACAAATTATTGAGTCTATGACTACTATGAAACAACAACTTAATTTTTCTTTTCAAGAAGATTTAAAAAATGAACAAGACGCTTTTAATTACTTTTTATCATGACAATACAATATCAAAACGCTAGCAAAATATTAGATGGAACAGCTATGACAACTGTTTTAACTATATCTACATCAGCTGTTGCTATCATAAAATCTGTATATGTATCGAATAATAGTACCGGAGCTGTATTAGTTAACTGTGATTTAAGAGATTCTTCTGCTAGTACAAATGTAGAATTTTTTAGAAAAGATATACCTGCTTCAAGCACAATCAACGCTGCAGAACAGGGGTTGAATTTAGAAGCAGGAGATGCTATAAAAGCGCAAGCAGAAACAGCTGACAAACTTGAAGTAGTAGTTAGCTATGCGCTTATAAACAGAGAGAATGAAAACGGATAATATACATAAGATCGATTGTACAACTATAACAATTTATAGGAATACAAAAACAGGCGAAACGTCTAAAGAGAAAGTAGAGGGTCCTGATATTGTAACCGATGTTACAGTTCAGATTTCACCGAAAGGATTAGATGTATTTCAGAAAGTAATGAATAATAATGTTAAAAATAATAAATAATGTTTTAGAGACTACTGATATGTTTGACCTCTATGAGGCTCTTATTGGTAACCATATGTGGAATTTAAATAGATCCTCTGATGTAACAGTAGGAGGTCGTTTTCCAGGTTGTTCTTTTATAGTTAATGGAAAAACTAATTATAATGATCAATATTGGATAGGATATTTTCGTTGTATGTTAGATAGAATAAATCAAAAATTAAAAGAACAGCATAATTTTACCTTTCCAATAAAAATAGATAGTTTATCTTTGAATGCTCAAAATGATAATCATTATACAGAGTTTCATACGGATAAAGCAAATAGATATAGTATCGTTGGTTTTTTAACTCCACAGTGGGCGGAGACTTGGGGAGGAGAATTAAATATAGAAGGAAAAGTTATAAAATACAAACCAGGTGATTTTGTTTTATTTGATTCAGAATTTTTACATAAATCACAAGAGCTTAAAAAACAATTACCTTATTGGAGGATTACAGTAGCTTATGTCATTGAAAAATCAAACACCTAAAGGAGGAACCGAATTACAACTTGGTTTTTTACATCAATACGTAGATAAAAATTTATTAGATCAAGTACAGATTTGTACTAGTGTACCTGGTAAAGTACCTATAGATCCTAATAAACTTAATGTACTTTGGCAAAAAAATTCCTACGATCAACCTAATTTATATCCATGGTTTAAAGATAAAGCTAATCATCATAGATACGATTGGTATGTTTTTAATTCTCATTGGAATTATGAAAAGTTTAGAATGATGTTTGGTATCCCTACTGAAAAATGTGTAGTTATTAAAAATGGAGTTGAAAAAATAAAACAATCTCCACATTATAAAAAAGGTAAACCTATTAGAATAATTCATCAGAACACTCCCTGGAGAGGATTATCTGTTTTACTTGGTGCAATGCAACTACTTAAAAATCCTTTAATTACATTAGATGTTTATTCTTCATGTGAAGTATATGGTAAAGAGTTTCATGAACAAAATGATCATAACTATAAAGCACTGTATGATCAAGCAAAGTCCTTATCTAATGTAAATTATATTGGATACAAACCAAACGAATATATTAGAGAGCATTTACAAGATTATAATATGTATGTTTATCCCAGTATCTTTGAAGAGACTTCTTGTATTTCTTTATTGGAGGCAATGTCTGCGGGCCTATATAGTATAGTAACTGATTATGGAGCTCTATTTGAAACAGGAGCAGAGTTTCCAATGTATATTCCTTATGATAATAACTATAAAGCTTTAGCTGAAAAATTTGCATACGGTATTGCTGCTGCAGCAGAAACTTTACACGAGCCACAAATACATAGTCACTTAACTACTCAATCTAATTACACACAGATATATTATTCTTGGCCTAAGCAAGCATCTGCGTGGACAACATTTTTAAAAGGAGCTATAAATGTCAAATCCAAATGAACCCATATGGTTTAACGTAGATAAAACTGAAACAGCAAATGATGATACATATCAAACTATTAAAACTAATACCGTAGAAAACAAAGTAACAGAAATAAAATTAGGTACTTCACCTCACAAGATTATGGTGTGTACTCCTTGTCATAGTGATGTCAGTATGCATTACTGTCAAGCCGTATTAAAATTTCAACAAGCATGTTGGAAAGAAGGAATACAGTGTAGTTTTACATTACTTAAATCATCGTTAGTTACACAAGGTAGAAATTTATGTGTAGCAGAATTTTTAAATCACGAAGATAATTACACTCATCTTTTATTCATAGATTCTGATATTGATTTTAGTGCGAAAGCTATTTTTAAAATGTTAGAATTTGATAAAGATATAATTAGTTTACCTTACCCAATGAAACTTTTAAGTTGGGATAAAATATGGCGAAGACTTAACACTAAAGAAGATGCTATCAATAATGAAAAAGACTTGGCCACAGCAGGATTTACCTTTCCTGTTAAAGTAGAAGACCCTAATTCAATAACCGTGGACAAAGGATTAATGGAGCTTACTCATGCTCCAACTGGATGTATGTTAATTAAAAGAAATGTAGTTGAAAAAATGATTAAAGAATATCCTCATTTAGAAATATATCAGCCCACTAATATTAATGGTAAAGAAGTTAAAAAAGACAATATGTACAATCTATTTGACACATTGCATGACCCTAAAACTAAAAGATATTTTGGAGAAGATTTTGGATTCTGTCAAAGATGGACAGATATAGGAGGTAAGGTATACGCTTATATAGATGCCCCTATAACCCATGTCGGTGAGTATTGTTATACCGGTCGATTTAGAGATGATTTATGGCAAGCAGCAAGACCTGTCAAATCTGTTGACGAGTCCAAAAAAATCAAATAAAGTATCATATTTACAGGATTTCTACGCCTGCTTAACAGTATAAATATATTTAAATTATGGCGATATCTAGATCTTTAATGAACAGACAATTACAAGCAGACGGTGGCATTATGCAAGTTACACCTAGAGAAAAGTTTGGCTTGGGTAGTAAGCTTAAAAAGTTTGTTAGAAAAATTATACCTAATGAAGTAGCAGATATAGCAGTCAAAGCTGCTCCTTTTGTTGCACCCTTTAACCCGGCAGTTGCAGCAGCAATGTCAGGACTAGGTACTTTTGATCAAACAGGAAGTATTGGACAATCTTTAAAAGGTGCAGGAATGAATTATGCCGGTGGTCAAGCCGCAAGATATTTAGGTGGAGCAGGTTTTCAAGGTAATCCTTTTGGAGATGGTGGAGCTTTTACAGGCAGTGGATTTAGAAGTGGATTTAGTTCCCCTTTAGGTAGTGACACTGGTCTTGGTAAATTCTTCTCGAACCGAGGAACTGAAGGTGTTCAAGCTATTGATAGTTCTAAACCTTTGAAAAAACCTCTTAACATACAAGCAGGAGACGGAGCAATTGATTTAACTACAGGTGGAGCCGATGGTTTTGGCATAATAAAAGATACTCCAAAATCCGCAATGGATTCATTTAAATCAATTATAAGTTTTGATACATCTGCAGGACAAAAAACAGATGCAGCATTGGATCTTTTAAAAAGAGGAAGTAAAGCTATATTTTACGATAAGGACGGTAATCTTGACAGAGCAGCAGTATTGGGAGCAATAACCGCTGCAACTTCATACGCAGAAGCTTTGGCGTTAGCTAATGATGCAGGTATTGAGCTAACTGAAGAAGAATATAATGAAGCACTTAAAGATGAAAAAAAAGAAGAGTACGCAGGTTACTTACAAAATTTCTTTGGTGGTAAAAAAGATGGTGGCAGAATAGGATTCGAGTCTGGTGCTAATAAAATGATAAAAACACAATTACTGGAGGAGATTATGCCTGACACTGATACAGATCAAATGATTACAATTATGACTGAAGACGGACTAATAAGAGTTCCAAAATCACTTTATGAATCTATGCCTCAAATGTTTAAGGATACTACTACCAGTGTATTTGGAGATGCAGGTAGAGGAAGAAGAATTCCAGAAGAATTTAGAGCGGACGGCGGAAGAATAGGATTTAAAAGTGGTACTATTATTCTTGGTGAAGATGAGTTAGCAGAAATGGGCGGAGAACAAGGTCTTAAATTAAAATTACTTGCTGAAAAATTTATGGAAGAAGGTATGTCAGAATCTGATGCATACGAAAAAGCTGCGGATAGTTTATATGCTAAAGGCGGTAGAGTATCTAGAAAATTTGGTTCACCTAAAGAAGGTGAGTCGGAAGTAGGTATCATGACTATTGACGTTGAGGCAGGTGATGACGACGATATGGAAGATATGGATATGGCTGCAGGTATTACATTTAGCTCTGCAGAAAAATCATATTTATTTAGAAGACTAGGTGGTGCTGGTGGAGCTAGTAGATCTTACACGATGCCTAATTTATATAGAATATTAAGTAATCCTGGATCTTATCCTGCTGATGCAGCAGTGTTAAAAGAAATTGCTATTATGGGAATGAAAAAAGATGGCGGTAGAATAGGTTACAAAGGTGGTGCTAACAGAGTATCAGAATTATTAATTTTAAGAGATGAAAAAGTTGGTAAAGGTGAAGATGTATCTGACATTGAAGCAGAGATATTCCAATTAACAGGTAAGACTTTTAAATCAGTTGGTGGTATAAGTGATGTACCAACAGGTAAAATGAGAAAAAATAATGCAGGTGTAGTTGAAAGAGACTACAGAGATGAAGGTGGTTTTGTACCAGTTGGTATTAAAGAAAGAGCTGACGATGTACCTGCCATGTTATCTAAAAATGAATTTGTAATGACTGCTGATGCTGTACGTGGTATTGGTAATGGCAGCGTTGAAGAAGGATCTAAAAAATTATACAACACAATGAAAAAAGCAGAACAAGTAGGTAAAGCATAATGGCTGATTCAACTACATATACTAGACGAGCCCCTTATATAGAAGGTGCTCAAGAAAATTATATAGATTTATTAACGCAACAAGTAGGTAGAGCTCCTGGCTCTACAATTACAGACGCTGATGGCAATGTTATTGGTACTGTACCTACCTTAGCTCAACTTGGGCCACAGGTTGCAGGTCAAAATGTTTTAACTCAAGCTGCTCAACAACAGGCAGCAACTCAAGCAGGATTAGGTCAATTAACTTTTGGAGCAGAAGGAGATGTTACAGGTATTGGAACAGGAACTGGAGTTGCAGGCTATCAGCCATTCTTAGATCAAGCACAACAATACCAAACTCAAGCTGGAACTACATTGGGAGGAGCTGCAGCTTTAAGTGGACCACAAGCGTACCAACAATTTATGTCACCGTATCAACAACAAGTAATTGATACAACTTTAGCAGAATTTGATACACAAACTGCACAAGGTGTACCACAACTTGCAGCGAACGCTATTCAAGCGGGAGCTTTTGGTGGTGGCAGAGAAGGTGTGGCTCAAGCTCAGTATGCGTCAGACGCTGCTGCAAAAAGAGCGGCACTACAAGCACAGTTATTAGGTCAAGGTTTTACTCAAGCAAATCAACTTGCAAACCAAGCATTCACACAACAATCTAATCTTGCAAATCAACAACTTGGTCTTGGAGACTTTTCAAGAAACTTAGCATCATTACAACCATCATTAGCAGCGAGTAGTGTTCAACAATTAGGTGCAGCCGGTACAGGAAACTTGGCTTACCAACAAGCGCAATTAGATGCAGCACAACAACAAGCGCAACTAGCATACAACGAACCACTAAGCAGACTTAATGCTTTTGGATCAGGGATAGCTGCTCAAGTAAGTGGAGCACCAACGACTACAACTACAACTACCCTAGGCGGCCCAGGATCCGTTGGACCATTATCACAAGCGTTATCTGCTGGATTAAGTGCTTATGGTTTAGGAAGTATTTTTGGAGGAAATTAATGTATTTTAAAAGACCATCATTTAGAAGAGGCGGAAATATTGGTGGAGGTATTATGTCTGGAACTAATATGGGAAGTAGAACTGGTTTTCAAAATCCTGTTATTGATTTTTTAAATAGAAATATCTTGGGACGTAATACTCAAATTGGAACAGCTCCTCTTTCAAATGTTTCTCAAAGTGTTGGAATCGAAGAACTATTAAAAGGAACAGATACCAGAGGAAGTGTTAACACTACTCCTCAAACTGTAGAAGAATTATATAAAAAAAGAGGCGAAAAGCTTAAACGTTCTGGTGACTATATAGGATCATTAGTAGACAATACCTATAAAGATAGAGAAGGTAATACAAGAGATAGAGTTACTGGAGAAATAATTACGGATACTAAAACTTCTTCAGGTATTGCAGAAATGTTAAATTCAGGGGACCCTGCACAGTTTACAGGAGAAGATGAGCTAACAGATTTTGAAGCAATTAAACAAGCAGAAATAGAAGCAAATAAAGCAACAAAAAAAGCAAACATAATAGAACCAGGAAGTGATGACAGTTCTATTACTTTAGATCCTTATGCAGAAATTAAAAAAGAAAAAGATTTCTTAAGTGAGATGTTAAAGAACGAAGGATTAGAGAGAGGTGAAATAGCTTTGATTGCAGCTAGAGCCATTGGAGAAGAAGGCAGTTTTAAAGATAAATTAGATAAAGCAGTTGAATTAGCGTTACCTGTTGTACGAAGAAGAAACAAAGAAGACAAAGCTCTTACACTAACTGCATACAAATCATTTAAAGAAAAAGAAAGAGCTCAAGCTAAAGCCGGAGAAGACACTACTGGTATTAAAGATTTAAAATATCAAGCTAATATTTTAAGAAAATCAGGTGATCCTCAATATAAAGATAAATCACAAGAAGAAATAATATCTATTATAATAAAAGATAAATTTAGAGATGCAGATTCAAACACACGTAAAAAGAATTTAAGTGACAAAACTGTAGTGAGAGAAATATATGATAGATATAGTTCTGTAAAAGATGCAAAAACTCAATTAGATTTATATATCGAAGAAAAATACACAAAGAAAAATAAAACAATAGATACAGCAGATAAAAAATTACTTCGTTACCAAAAATCTTTAGAAGAAGCTAAAGAAGATTTTAATTTATTTACTTCTATTCCAGAGTTTGGTGACGTTCATGGCAATATACTAGATGCTTATGAAAGACTAGGTGTAAAAGATGGAGGTAGAATTAAAAGAGCTCTAGGTTCACCTAGTACAGGCGAACAAATAATTACTACCGAAGCTCAAACTATTGGGGCTGAAACAGCTGAGAAACCTGTTATGAAATTAGATTATGCTCAGTTAAGAGATAGACTACCCGCAGAAATTACAGATGACGTAGTACAATTATTAGCAAACAGTGAAGAGGCTTTACAAGAATTTGCATACATACAAACTCAAAATGATGTTAATGCTTTTAATTTAAAGTATGGTGTTAATCTTATAATTCCTCCTGCACCACAAACTGCATAGGAGAAGACATGGCGTTAGAAGGCCTAAGAGGTTTTGAAGTATTCAGCGATGACGAAGACATCACCAGGGCTCGAGGAACTGATGCCGGTGTTACAGATTATCTTTTTGATATTCCTGTTGGAGCTGTAGCTGGTTTAAGTCAAGCGGTTAAAGGTCTTCTTCAATTAGGTGCAATGCCTATTGATTATCTTGGCAATACTGATTTACTTACAGGTATTGATAATATCTTTGATAAAATAACTCCAGAAACAGATACAGCTGTCGGAGACATTACATCGGTTCTTACTCAATTTGCTGTGCCGTATGGGGCTGCATTAAAAATTGCAGGGGGAATATCTAAATTAAAAGGTCTAAGCACAGCCACTAAATTAACTGCACCTGGTATGACCAGGGCATCGCAAGGTATGGAACTTGCAAAACGTGCAGGTTACTACGGAGGTATTGGTGGTATTACAGACTTTGCAGTATCTACTCCGGGAGATTTAGGAACTCTTTCTGATGTAGTAGGTTTAACAGAACAAACTGATTTTGAAGGTTTAAGTGGTAAAGAAAGAGCTGCTGAAACAATCAAAGGTAAATTAAAATTTGGTGCTGAAGGCACAGTTATAGGTGGTGGTGTTACTTTATTACCTGCTGCTGCTAGTGTTGGTTTTAGATATGGAATTATACCTGCAGCTAAAACAGTAGGGTATGTGGGAGGTAAAGCTTTAAATGTAATTGATTATCCTTTGACTGGTGCAATTAATGCTATCGTAGGTAAAGGTGAAAAAAGCATAATACAAAAAGCTGTAAGTGAAGGCGGAGCTCTTGCAGAAAAAGTTGGAGACAAGTTAGGATTAAGTGGTGAATGGAGACATGTTCCTATAAACGGTGGCATGGTAGATCAAATTAAAAGAGGTTTAGTAAGAATAGGAGATCAGTTTAGAACAGACAGAGGAGTAGGACCAGAGATAAGAAATTTACAAGTTCAAGCCGAACAAGCATTAGCGGGTAAAGAAAAAACATTAAAAACATTTGCAACTAGAATCCAAGATATACAAGAAGATATTATTAAAAATTATAAAATAAAATTTGATGATGGAGATTCTTTATTATCTTTACAAATAGAAGCAAACAAAGTTAAGGATATTCTTAAAGCACCCTCAAATCAAACAGATGAATTAATTAAAGGTTTAAACAAAGGAACAGACAAGGCCATAGAAAAAGAATTGGTTACAAATATAAAAGAATTTAAAAAAATAATTGATGCTGCTGAAAATGAATACAGATTTATTACTGCAGACTTAAATTTACCAAACGGTGCAGCTATGGATTTTGGTTTGTATTCTCAAAGAAGATTTGCAGCCTTTAATAATAAAAATTTTAAATTTAATCCATTGTTAGAAACAAAAGCGGTTGATTGGTTTCGAACTGCAATAAAAAACGAACAACCTGGTTTTGAAACAAGTCTAATAAATGCTAAAGAAGCAGCTGAAAGAATAGTTAAAAATAAAAATCTTAAAGGTGCAGAAAGATCTACGGCATTAAAAGCTGAAGTAACTAAACAAGTAGATCTCTTAGCTAACAATAAAATGTTAAATTTAAAACAAATAGCTATTCAAAGTAATGTAAAACCTAACAGTTTATTTAAGAGAATAGGAGAATCATTAGGTATGGCCCCTAAAATAGTTAAGGAAGAAGGTTTGCCAGATGCAATGAAAAAACTTTTATCTGTTGAAAAAGGTAGAACAGTTGATGAATTAGCTAAGGCAGGTGTAAAAGTTACTAAAGATGTTGAAACATTTAACCCTTTAATAGCTGGATTAGATGTTGTTTTAAATCAATCTAGACAATTGCATAACAAAAAAATATTTGATGTAATGGTACGAGAAGGTTTAGATACTATTGATAGACCTGGAATTATTTTTGATGCAGCGGCGATAGAAAGAAGAGGTCTAGACGTAAGTAAAAATTTAACACAAATAGAAAAGGTTGGAAGAAAAGTTGATTTAGATGATCTTTCTATGACTAGTGAATTATTTGATGGAAGATTTTTTGCTGCTCCAGAAATAGCTAATGCATTAGTTGGAATGAAAGAAGTTACTGCAAGTCTATATGGATTGCCTGGATACAAATCTATGATGAGTTTAAAAGCAGGAGCTCAAATATCTAAAACTATTTTATCACCAATGACACAAGTTAGAAACTTTACAACAGCTTCTTTCTTTCCATTGGCCAGTGGTTTGATTGGAGGCAAAATAGGATTTAAAGATGCCTGGAGATTAACAGGAGATGATATATTTGCAGGAGCTAAAACGGATTTAGAAAAAATAGCTAGGATAGAAAACAAAATTAAAAACGGAGTTATTGATCAAAACATAAACGTACAAGAAATGAGAAGAGTTCTTGAAAATGCTAAAGATGGAAAAATAAGTTTTCAAAAAATGATGAACACAAAAATTATGCAAAAGCTAACAGATGTTTATCAAGGAGCAGATAACTTTTGGAAAATATACACTGATAATTTTTATCAAGGCGCATTAAAAACTGCTTTTGGAAACCCGGAAACTTTAATTAAAGGTAGTAAAGAGTCCGCTAAATTTATGGCAAACATTGACGATTGGTATCAAACGGTGGCAGGTCAAAGATTTATAAAAACGGATCCTTTAACAGGAATAGAAAAAACTCCGTTGCAAGCATTAGAAGAAGCTTCAGCTTATTTAGTTACTAATACTATTCCAACTTATAGTAAAGTTCCTTTAATTATTGAAAATATTAGAAACTTACCTCTAGGTAATTTCGTAGCCTTTCCTGCAGAAATTTTAAGAACAACATCTAATATTATATCTATTGGTGCAAGAGAACTAACTAGCACTAATCCTTTTATAAGACAAATGGGTGCGAGAAGATTAGTAGGTGTTTCAACTGTACTGGGTGGTATAGGTTTTACAGTTCAAAAAGGAGCCCAATATATGACAGGTGTAGACGAAGAAATGATGAACGCGTTTCAAAATTCTTTTGCTCCTCCCTATCAAAAAAATTCAACACTAGTTCCTGTGTCAGCTCCTGACGAAAATGGTAATTTTAAATATTACAATTTTTCATATTCTAATCCATATGATTCATTAGTAGCTCCCGTCAATGGAATTTTAGGTGCGTACACTGAAGGATCTTTGAAAAAAGATAATGTAAGTTCAATAGTAATGAATTCATTATTTGGTGGATCAATAGATCCTAATAAAAGAAAGGGTGCTATTACAGAATTTTTAACTCCTTTTATATCAGAATCTATTGGTACTGAAAGAGCTTTTGACGTTACTGTTAGAGGCGGTAAAACTTCCGACGGTAAATTAATTTATTTTCCTCAAGATGATCCTGATGTAATTATATCTAAATCTTTACAACATATTTTTGGTGGATTAACTCCAGGCGCTGTAACTTCAGCAACAAGAATTTGGGATGGAGCAACAGGCAGATTTACAGATTACGGAACTCAAAGGGATGCTGTAGATGAAGTAGTGGCCCTTATGTCAGGAGTTAGAGTTGAAGATGCTAAACCATTATCAAGTATGCCTTTTATTTTAACTTCATTTAATGGCGATAAAAAAAATATGAGAAGTAAATTTGCAAGAAGTGCATACTCTGCACGTACAAGTGCCGAACAAAAACTTGGGGCTTATGTGCAATACACTTTAGAATCTTTTGATTCTCAAAACAAATTATATACGACATTAAAAAATGCAGAAACTTTGGGAGTTAGTAAACTTAAATTACGAAAAATATTAGAAGAACGTTTAACTAAAGCTGAATCTAAACTTTTGTTAAAAGGTATATTTAAGCCACCATCGTATAGTGAAAATGCATTTAAATCTATTGAGAAAAGACTTAAAAAAGAAGATCCTTTTGCAGGAATTAGAATAGGTAATGAAAATGATTTAGTCATGGATATCTATAGTGATCTTAGAAAAGATTTAAAAAAATATAAATTAGGTGGTTCTACAGACACTTTAAATGATGCAATAGATTCTATTTTAAGTCCTGAGGTAGAAGAAGTCAGGGATTTAAGAAGTGATTTAGCAGCACCTACCGGAACTTTAATTACAGAAACACAAGCAGTATTACCAGTAAGTCCTGCTTTAACAACACCTGTAAACAATACAATTGTCAATAATCAAATGGCTGCCGCTAATACATTAGGGGCTAGATATTTAGGTGGAATAAACTATAATAGAATGAACACTGCACAAAAAGCAGACTACGCAGATAAGGTATTTAAAACAACAGTATAATCATGGCAACTTTAAACGAACTTATAGCTCAACTAAACGCATCTTCAGATAACATTTTATCTGATGCAGGTAGATTAAATACTACTGCAAATAATATGAATCAAACTTTAGATGGTATGGGTGTTAACGAAATATCCGGTATTGAAGGAATATTACCTGATGCAAAAGATACGTATCAGGAAAATATGTATACTGGGCAACTGCCAGACAGTTTTTCAAATAACATTACTACTGACTCTACAGCTTTAGCACCTAAGATTACTAATCAAAATAAAAATTTAACAGAGTTTGGTTATCAAAATAACGATGGAATAATGTCTCAAATTAAAGGTGCCATAGGAGACTATTTTAAAGGAGGTGGCATGTTAGGAGCGGCAGCAAATTTTATAGGTGAATTTTTACCCGACATGGATCCAAAACAAGTAGCATTAAGAAATTATTATGGATACGATAATATAGGGAGAGTACCACAAGGTCAGTTGATGGCAGGTTACAATCCTGTATCAGGTGGTTTATTAAACATGCTAACAGGGGGTAAATTTGGTCAGCCTACAAACTATGGATTACAAAACGCATACCAAAAAAGAATAGATACAATCAATAGAACATTGGCTAGAAAATATGCTGATGGAGATTATAGTGGTACTTTATTAGACGAAAGATTAAAAGCTTTACAAGATGCTAAGATACAAGAGTCTATGATGTTAGATCAAGTTAACCAAAATACAGCTTTTGAAAACTACCAGAATGATCCAGGTAGTTATTCCGGTGGTGAAACAACTACTAATGTAGGTGGTCAAAACATAACATCCTACAACGATCCCTTTGACCCAGGGGGTGGAGAATAATGGCTAAAAAATCTGCATTAGAAAAAATAGAATCTCATGAAAAACTTTGTAGAATTATGCAAAAACAAACATTTGATCAGATAAAAGAAATGCAAGAAAGAATAAAAAGATTAGAGTATTGGATTGTTGGTGGTATGGGAGCTGTGCTTTTGACCTTAATTATGGATATGAAAATTTAACGACACATACATCCAATAAAATTACCGCTGTCATCATTCATCATATGTAAATTTAAAGTGTCTACGTATCCTGTTAATTTTATTCGAAGTATATCACACAAATCAAAACAATCTATATTCGCTGTTATAACTATACCTTCCATAAGTTGTTTGGTTACAGGTATTAGTTGATATAGTCCGTCATTTAAAATAATTAAATCCATTCTTTTAACTCTTCTCCCATAACTTCACTAGCTATGTTAATTTTTTTACGTAAAGCTTTTACAATACGTTCATCCACAGTTTTTTCCGCTATAATATCAATGTAAGTCATTTTTCTTTTTTGACCGATACGATTTATTCTAGCCTCTGATTGAGTTCTTTTTTCTAAATCATAACCGTTAGAATAATAAATCATAACATTAGCCTCAGTAAGTGTAATACCATAACCACCTGTTTGAGGTGTGCCTACTAAAAATCTAACTTTAGATTCGGGGTCCTGTATTTCTTTAATAGCTTTGGCTCTGTCTTCAGTAGAAGTGGATCCATAATAAGTCATCACGGAACCCGGATATACTTTTTGAATTGCTTTAACAATCGAGTCTATATCATGTCTCCAATGGGCCCAGATAATTGCTTTACCTTCTACCTCTTCCAGGATGTTCATTAAAGCAGGAATTCTTTCATTCTTAATTATTTTTAAAGTATCATCATCTGCTTTAAAGTGACCACAAGTAATTTGTTGGAGTCTCATTAGCTGCACCAGTGCAGTAGATGTAGTCATCAGCTTACCATCCATTTGAGCAAGAGCAACTTGTTTCATTTGATCGTAAAGTTTTTGTTGTTCTTTACTTAATTGAATAATTCTTTTTTGATAAGTATAATCAGGAAGA
>UEXN01001811.1_pt1 | contig 16095 bp, 38 predicted proteins | sample 1796711 | NCBI WGS metagenome assembly UEXN01 (sample SAMEA4772470, study PRJEB27181) | metagenome | reverse complement strand
AGAAGAAGTCTCACAAGCTATCGAAGAAGCACGTTGAGATGATCCGGTCACAAAAGGGCAAGATGTCTGTCCGAGAGATTGCTAAGTGGTTCCAGAAGCGGACCCACTATATCTACAAGGTCTCTCCTACCATGGTGCAGTATATCCTTACCGAGCGGTATCACGCTAACAAGGAGGATGACAAGGTATCCATCTATGATTTGATCAACAATGACAACTTGAATGACGAAGAACTTGAGAACCTAGACCCAAAGAAGGTGAGATATGATTAAAATCATCCTAGCAACGCTCTTAGCAACCAGTTTAGCAGCCCCAAATCACGGTAAGCGACCCTATATGGACAAGTCGCAAGTTAAGCGACACGCTAGCCAAATAACCAATTATCTCAAGAGGACCGACCCAAGAGTTTTGCGTGAAGTCCTCCGGCAAATGGAGTGGGCTCCGATCAAGAAGCGTAAGCGTGTTAAGACCAGTGAATTCGATGATTGGTACTTCAACATGATGTATGACTTCGGCGGCATCCCAAAAGTAAAATAAAAGCTTGACAATACCGTGAGAAGCGATAAACTATGAGTAAGGAAAGATAATGAACATAGATCTAAAGCAGGTTGCCTTGATTCTGTCGCTACTGATGCCGGCAGTTGGCTTTTATTATACTACGAACGTCCGCCTTGATACACTAGAGCAGAAGATTGTGCAGCTAGAAAAGAAAGTCAAGAAGGTCGCCGGCAAGAAGAACAGGAGAAATAAAAATGTCAAATGAGGATAAAGATCTCGTCATCGCAGAGATGACCAAGACCGTTCTAACTCTCGATAGAGGTATGCAGGCAATGTATATGCTTATGATAAAACATGACGAAATCCTTTTGGAGTTAACGCAGAGGGTCGAAAGTCTTGAAAATTTACTACAGGTTTCAAGTGGGGGCTTAGTACAATGAGGCAGATCATCCACGTCAACCAACATAAAATCCGGGCTAACACAAAGAACGGTACCGACCAGCCCGTGTTGACTTGCAAGACATACAAAGAGAACATCTATGCACACGAAGCAGTCATCCGCTCAAAGGATGGTGTGGAACTTGGCAGGGTGAAGTATAGCCCACACAAGCCACTAAGTTGTGGAGCAAGAGTATGGGTTGAGTTAGATACAGAGACAACAGATGTTGACTTTATCGTTAGACCATGTTATGTTGAAGAAGATGAAAAGGAGGCTTAGATGGCCACACGACCCGGAAGACTATTAGACAAAACATTCACCTCGTTCACAGAAGCGAGCGGACGACTCGAAGATACAATCGGGTGGGTCACGGCAGCGGAGGAGTTGGCACACGAGGTCCAACCCGGCTGCAAGGCAGAGGTCACGCTCCACTTGTTGGGCAAAGTATTAGAAAAAGCAGCCAGACAGTTGGACCAAGCGTCCGAGGATTTAGCAGCAGAGATCTTTGACGTTGACAAATAACGAACAGCAGATAAAAGATGATATGCTTAGGTATATCATGACCGTACTTGAACCCAAGCGGGAAGAGTTCTCCGGTTTCGCAGCTTGCCCATTCATCCGGGCAGACCGAGTTGCCGGAGAACTCTTCTTAGCCGTGTATGATGATACTAAAGACACGCTCTTGGGCATGGTAGATCAGTTCATTGCATCGGGCAAACGTAGTGCTTTGCTAGCTCAGATCAATGAGGAATTAGATCGGGAAGAAACAAAAGAGTATCAAAAGTTCATTAACGCATTACTAGTAGAGACAGGTAGAGGTAGAGTAGCATCATTGTGCTTCAACCCTAACGATGAGTTAGAGGTTCAGGGGTTCAATCCCAGAGCAGAGGCACCCTACTTCCTTATCAATCTAGCATACAGAAAAGACCTATCGAAAGCTCACAAGAGCTTGCGCAAAACAAAATATTATGATAACATCCCAGGATACTATATGAGGTACCTTGGGGACACAACAGCAAAGGATAAAGACAATGAGATTGACGTTAGCTAAGGTGCTATTCTTCTTCGCAAGACCATTACAGAGAAGGGGAATAATGTTAGGACAGTGGCTACAGAACAAAGCAATCTTATTGTTGGCAAATATTAAAATGAATCGGAGAGACAAATGAAATTTAAAATACCAGTCGTGAAATATAAAAGATTTACCTTAGTTGATTGGGTGACAATCTTAGGGATACTATCAAGTGCAGCATTGATAATCATGTTTGCTACAGGGTGTGCTACAACGCTTACCAAAGTAGAAGATCCCAAGGAGTGCTGCCATCGACTAAGCCTACACAATCAAGAGATGGGTAAGTTCACTCGGTACTGCAAGCTTGCCTTGTATATCAAGCAGAGCAATCTTAAGGACAAGAAGGTAATGGACATTGCAGAGCAGGGAGTCCGCATCTGTAAGTTCGTCCTCGGTGTAGATCAAGACCATCAACTTATGAGCGTTGAGGATCCCAACGATGAGAAAGCACTAAAGGTCCGTAGCTACATCTATGAGAAGGAAAGCTTTTGGTTGAAGACTCTACCATGTGACCCCGCAGAAACCTTCTGTGAGGAATTCTAGCAACCGCACATCGGGCAGCAAATAATAATGTTATACACACTAAAGGTAGTAGCTACAATGATAGTATCCTTTGCAGGTGGTATAGTATTGCATAGAATGCTATGGAGGTTCTTTGATAGGGTGTTAGATGCTATGGAACGTATGGACGATGAGGGACCATAAGGCACCGTTTTTCTGCGGCAGTGACCCACTCACACTTATTGTTCAGCGTTCTGTTAAGTAGAATATCAAAAGGTTACAAGGTATGCAAAGTTTGCACTGTTTTTTTTGAAAAAAGATAGTCACCTTTTTGACACCTAAAAAGGCTAGTGATTATAATAAGTTATAGATAGGAGGAACATGGGTGTGCGAAAAGGGGCGCACGGGGAATAGGCCTAATACATAGTGTATGCGAACGTGTCAAGCAGCCAATCAATGACAATCACCACCATTGTAAGACAAAAGCAATCAAATGTTAAGGGCAAATAAAAGTGATTTAAATGCAAATAAAAGGTTGACAGGTGGTCTAAGGGTGCTAATATATAAGTGGAGATAGGGAGACACTAAACAATGTCAGTAGACTTCAAGACCTTTATCAGCCTAGCCCCTGCGGTGAGCAAAGCTGGTCTGCCAGTAATCCTTAGAGGACGCCACGGTGTTGGTAAGTCCCAGGTGGTCTACCAGATCGCTAAGAACATGGGGCTGCCTGTCGTCGAGCGACGAGCTAGCCAGATGACCGAGGGTGACTTGGTTGGTCTCCCCAGTGTCGATGGTGATCGCACCAGCTTCAATCCTCCCGATTGGTTCAAGGTCTCTTGTGAGGAGCCGGTAGTGCTCTTCCTTGATGAAGTTGACCGAGCGGTCCTTGAGGTCCGACAAGGGATCTTTGAGTTGACCGACAGTCGCAAGCTCAACGGGCATCACCTTCATCCTGAGACGGTGGTCTTCGCTGCCATCAACGGTGGTGAGCATGGAGAGCAGTACCAAGTCAATGAGATGGATCCTGCTGAACTAGATCGCTACAGCGTCTGGGACATCGAGCCTACGATCGAAGACTGGTTGGGCTGGGCAAAAGATAATGTTGACCAGCTAGTCTGGGACTTCATCAATCAAAACCGAGATCACCTCGAACACAGTGGTGACTACGAGCCTAACAAGATCTACCCTAGCCGTCGTAGCTGGGATCGACTCAACAAGGTGCTTGACGGTGCTGAGCTTCTAGAGAGCCCAGGACCTGAGTTGTTCGCTCTCTCGGTCAGCTTCGTCGGCTTCGAGGCTGCGGTTGCCTTCAACGACTTCGCTCAGAACTACGATCGCCAAGTGACGGTCGAGCAGTTGCTCCGGGGTGATCGTCAAGATACCCTAGCCAGCTTCGGTCTCAATGACCACTGTGCTCTGATTGAGAAGCTCGACGCTAGCGGCGTCTGCAAGAAAGAACTCAAAGAAGACAAACTGGAAAACTTGGCACGCTACTTCGTTTCCCTGCCAAGTGAAGCGGCAATGAAGCTCTGGAATGTACTCGCTGGTGAGAACAGTGTCCAGGCTAACGTCATCAACTTCCACAAGTCACAGATCGACGGAGCTTCGGTCGGTGCTCACCTCGCCAAGATCTTGGGTGGTGACTTAAACTAAATCTCTCCCCTGCCTAGGCAAGCAGAAAAACTGCCTTCCATTGTGGAATTTACTTGACAAACAGTAGATACATGACATGATATAGGTGGGAGAGAGATGATGAAAAAAGACTTTGACTTAAACCTTCACGCCTATCGGCTACTGCAAGAAGAACCTTTCTTTGCAGCACTTAGCCGTAAGGTAGAGAAGCAAGCTGACCCTAGCATTCCTACTGCCGGTGTCTGGGTCAACCCTGACAGTGGTGTCTTTGAAATGAAGTATAACCCAGAGTTCCTGGGTAAGCTGCCAGAGAAGCAGATTCGTGGAGTACTCAAGCATGAGTTCTACCACCTGATCTTCGATCACGTTACCAGTCGTAAGCCAGACCACGTTCCACACAAGGCTTGGAACATCGCTGCTGACTTGGCTATCAATAGTCACATCGCTGATGAGTTACCTGAGACTGCCTGTGTGCCTGGTCGTGGTCCTTTCGCTGACCTTCCGCTCTTTAGGTCTGCTGAGTGGTACTTAGCCAACCTGCCGGAAGGTGAAGGTGAGAGCGGTGAAGGATCCGGTGAGGGTGACGGTGAAGGTGAAGGTGACAGCCCAGGCAGCTTTGATGACCACTCCGGCTGGGAAGAAGCTGCTGACAGTGGCGCTTCTGCAATGGCTAAGGAGCGACTCAAGAATGCTATCAAGGAAGCTGCCCAAGAAGCAGCTAAGTCTCCCAAGGGATTCGGTTCCATGTCGGGGGAACTAAAAGAAGAAATCTTAAAAAGACTAGAGAGTAAGGTAGACTGGAAGAAGGTACTACGATACTTCGTCAAGACCTCCCAGCGAGCCAGCCGCTCTAGCAGTGTCAAGAGAATCAACCGACGGTATGCTTACATCCACCCAGGCAAGCGAGTCAAGAGGCAAGCCAAGATTGCCATTGCCATCGATCAGTCAGGTAGTGTCAGCAATGAGATGCTAGAAGCCTTCTTCTCAGAACTTAATAAGCTCGCTAAGATTGCAGAGTTCACGGTGGTGCCCTTCGATACTCAAGTCGATGAGTCCAAGGTCTACGTCTGGCGCAAGGGTGAGAACAAGAAGGCGGAGCGAGTGCTCTGCGGGGGAACCTGCTTTGAAGCTCCGACCGATTGGGCTAACGATAACAATGTCGATGGTGTCATTATCTTGACGGACATGGAAGCTCCTAAGCCAAAGCGTTGCAAAGCTCAACGGATGTGGATGACGGATGCAAGAGGCGCTGCCAATCCCTACTTCCAAACCAACGAACGTGTGGTGGTTGTAGACTAAAACAAATCGGGCATAAAATAATAAACTATAAAACCTAGGAGACCATAGTGAACTGCTATGAGATAGAAGTCAGGGGAATAACCTTTAGAGTATGGGCACCTACCATTCAGGATGCCCTAGAAACCTTCATGATTGATATGGAGTTCTATGAGGTACCCAAGGAACTGGTAGCCTACCCAGAGCCCACAGGTCCTGCCAGTGCAATGTTCCCACCGGAGTGTGGGGGGTTCTGACAGGTACCCCTTGACACCGGGGGGTGCCAGTGGTATACTGGTGGTACCCCGGAATGTATGTCCCTGGCTGGAGGGTAGGTAGACCATGTGCTTAATACACGAAAACATCGCACCAGAAATTTTACAGTTTTTTCAATTAGGAGTATAAAATGAAGAATCAAACATTAGATAAACTTAAAACTATTAACGAACAACTAGACCAAAATCCCGAACCAATAAAAGAAAGGCTGCGTGAGATCCTTGAGGATCAAAGAGACCGGAAAAGACTTCGTACATCGTTGGCAAAGATGGTAGAACACGTTAATGATCGTTGGAGTAACATGCCTCCCGCTGTAGAGGAATCTTACAACGCCTTTTTTGAGAATGAAGACTTCTGGTCAGACCACCCGGAGTACCGTTGGTCCACTCCGTATCTCTGGTCAGAAAAAGGAACTGCGTAGAAATGAAACCACATTATAAAAAGATCAAGTGCGCAGACGGTTTCTCAATGTCCGTACAGGCATCGAGGAGAAACTACTGCGAGCCCCGTACAGATGACGCAAAAGAATACACCAAAGTAGAAGTAGGCTATCCCAGTGTAGAGGAGGCTTTGCTCACTCCATATATGGACGGCGGCATTATGGCACCCACGCAATCCGTGTATGGATATGTACCAGCGCACGTTGTCTCATTGGTGTGTGCTAAGCATGGCGGCATTGTCTCAGGTGATCTACCGCCGGGGATCCCATACTTAGAAGCTTCTATATAGGAATAAAATAAAATGACACTAACAGAAAAGCTAACAGCATACGAGCACGGTGATATGACAGAGGAGGAGACCATCGCATTCTTCCAAGAAATGTTAGATACAGGGCTAGTATGGGAACTGCAAGGACATTACGGTCGGACTGCGGGCTACCTGCTAGACCTCGGTGTGATTAAATAAATCGGGCAGTAAGATCTGTGTAGGGCTATGTAGGCATGATGGGTATGAGTATTTCAGATATAGTCCTACTGAGCCTAGTACCGCTGCTGTGGACGGTATTTATCCTCAGAGCTTGGCGTGCGGAGGCGGACGACAACCGCAAGAGCATATGGCGAGACGACGATCGTGAATAATATTCAGGTAGGCGACATTGTATACAGACAAACCAGGGGCGGTCAACTCGGCGGCTCCCGCCTAGACAGAAGGCATATCGGTCTTGTCTTGGAGCGCCATGAGGGTCTTGAGGATGAGTTGTCCTCTGGGGCGGCATTGGTTGTCCCGCAGTACAAAGTTAAATTTGGTGACACGATTAAGTGGTATTATGAACTGGACCTACATAGGATTGTTGGTATACCTAAAGTGCATGAGGAGGACCGATGATCTATGGAAGCTGTAATAGGCGATCTTATCCGCTGGGAGTTTGAGACTGATTTTAACCACCATGAGGGCATTGGTCTCGTGATTGCCCTTGGTGACGCTCAAGATCAAGAAATATTAGTTAACCATATGGGCGAAAATAGATATGCGCCTGTGACTAAATCTTTGTTGGTCCGATGGGGCTGGATAAAGACAATTAAAAAGCCTTTAGAGGGCAAGATCTCAACCGACAAGCCACTTGACGGCTTTGAGCCTACCCGAGACACCTGGGTAAGAAAAGATCTCTGTAAAGTGCTATCGCAAGTTGCTCCAAGCTATTTAGACCATGGACAACAAGAATCCACCGATAGTAAACGTAGGCAGCCTAATTCGGCTGAAAGATAACGTATACACTTCTGAAGAGAGTGATATCGCTTCGGACAACTATGGGCACCCTGCAATATTTGCGGACTACTGGTACGGCTGGTTTGACATGTTCTTCTCCTCTGGGTCACTGGGGGTGATTACAAAGGTTAATGATATGGGCGCTAAGGTGTATCTTTTTGAAAAGAAGAAAGAGTGGTTCTTTTTCCACAACGAGTACCAAGTTGTTTCCAAGCTAGAGTCAAAAAAAATTACGGCGGAGATTTACCCGTCGTCGTCCTTGTGAAAAATTCGGCGCAAGAAAAATCGACGTTTGCCCTTTCTCAAAAACTATGATACTATAGGTTCGTTGGATAACACTGGAGACTATCATGCCCCGTCCACCTGCCCCATTCGACCCCAAGCGTGACAGACGCAAAGAAAAAAATTACGAAAAAGTTTTAGAACTGGAACTCCCAATGCCTATGCCTGTCGTGGAGACTGGTTCGGCTGAAGAAAAGCCTGAGATCGGTGATACGACTATTGATATGTTTAACGAGTCCGACTTGGATCGTTTTATTATCTAGCCGAAGTCCGTAGTGGCGACATGATTGTTTCTCTGCGTAAGAATCCAATAGGTGCCGTTCCAAATCATTTGCCAAGCGGCACCGACGTGACCTAGCTGACCAGCGTTACCTGTGCCTGCAATCGATGGTGCAACACCATCTGCGAACAATCCGGCATAGCCTGCCGATGCGTTACCCGGCGACCCGGATAAAATAAGGGTTATCTTATTTGATGATGCGCTCGCTGCCACGGTGATTGCCATGTTGACAATCTGCCCTGGGTAATCACCGGGAGCCACTCTGAGTAAATTGAAATCAGCCGCTGCGCCACCAGCTTGCTCTACCCTGCCGCAATCCAACTCCATATAAGATTCCCAAGGATGATCCACACCTAGGATTGTTGTTACTGTTGACACGGCGGGACCACCATCTCCACCAGACAATTTAATCTGCGCAGATCCGTCAGAAAATGATTTTCTGTTTGCAGCAATTGATCCGCTGATCAAGAATTGTTTTTTAAGTTCTATCCGGGTACCTTGAAATTCAATACTACCACTTCCGATATAAGCCATATCAAAATCTCCTTATGAAGTAACCATCAATGTGTCTTGGTTTAAACTTAACACAGCCCATTTACCACCACCAGTTCCAGTGCCAATCAGGGTAAATGCTGATGCCGCACCTTTTTGTCCGGTGCCTAAAGTAGCATTAGGGATGCCCACAGCGTGAGCATCAACACAAAAGTTCCCCGAGACAAGCACCATCACAGGCGCTGGTGCAGATCCTGATGGAGCTTCTATACACCGAAAGTGAACTACTTGTCCTGGGGATTGTGGCGCACCAATACCAATCGTATGTAACCCCGAGCCAGCGCCTATTGCTCTACCCGCATAAATTTCAACATAAGAACTTTTAATGGTTACAGTTGTTGAGGTAGAGCCACTTAAGTAAATCTTTTGTGCTGCGAATGAATGAGCACCAGAAAGATATAAATCCGCTGTTGTTGAGCCTGCACCGTGGACGTTACCATGTAACACCTCAAAGCCGTGAGCGTCAATCTTCATACTACCAGATCCAATATACGCCATTCTATTAAGCTCCTAAATCCACTTGTCCGGTACCGGTTGATGATCTATAAAGAATACACCATTTATTTTCTGTTGCGCTCCAGATACAACCAAAGGATGCGGCTCGACCATTAGCAAATGCGCCACTCTCAGCTTCGCTACCTCCCGTCTTCACAATTTCTTCTCCAAAGAAATTACCAGAGATTTGAACTGTGTTTGAATTCTCGAAATCAAATGATTCTCCTTCCAGCGAGATTGTATTGCTGCCAGTTGTTATTTGAGATACAAGAAAGTGAACGACTTGTCCGTCATAAAGACCGGGGTCTAATTTTAGAACGTGTACAAACGGTGTACCAGGCGAACCGCTCAAGTGACCTTGTATTCTTCCCAACTCTAATTCAACCAGTGAAGTATCAAGAGCGGAAGATGCAAGATTTGAATTGTTGCCAACACCAGCGTTGAAAGAACTTGGATTATAAATTAAATTTCCATTAAGCTGTAAAGTACCATTAGTAGCATCTGATGGATTATAAACAATTCTATCCGCACGGAGCGTAAGACTACCAGTCCCGATATAAGTCATGACATTACCTCACGAGATAACTAGTTATACACAGGAGTAAATCACCGTGGTATCCTTTCATAGAAACATAATTACTGAGAGTGCTCTCAGGACAATAGTAAAAGAAGAGATCGAAAATCAATTATTGATTGAAGAGCTAAATTTGATTTCTGAATATAAGCTTAGAAACTTTGCCTTAGATGTCGCTGGTTTATTCCCTGGGGTTGGTGAAGGTGCTGATGTTATTAACGCTATCGACTTAGCTAAACAGGGAGATTATATTAGTTCTGCTTTTAGTTTGATTTCTATGATCCCAGTTGCTGGTGATGTGATTGGTAAAGGTGGTAAGCTCGCAATGCTTGGCAGTAAAGCAGCACAGAAATCTGTGGCAGTAGGTGTTGCAAAGATAATGCCTAAAGCTACAAAGTTTTTCAAGGTCCTTGTTACTAAGTATGGTAAAAAGTTTCCTGCCTTGAAAAAACTCATACCAAAGCTTCAGAAAGAGTTGGAGGATTTTGTCAAGGAAGCAACTGGCGAGGCTGTCGAGGCAGTTGCACAAAAAGCAAAAGACCTTAGTAACGATCAAATTAAAAAAGCCCTAGAGAAAAAAGATGATTCCGCTGTGGAACAAGTTCTTAATGGAAAAGAACAAGCCCCTGCATAATTTTACTTGACAACCATACACTCCATGCTAATATAAGATGTAAGGAGAATAGCATGGCTATCGCAAATCCCGAAGTCGAGTTCCATATGCACGGTTTTCTAGACCAGTGTGTGGAGCTTCTCAATAATCACTACGATTCTAAGTTCCCGAACTTGCCTCGCCCAGAGGTCAAAGTCAAAGCGGGTGGTAAATACTACAAGGTTTACCAAGATGGCGGTGAGTACCACAGAAGCGTTTGGTTCTTCGTTGACAAAGAGGACGGCTTTATTTGGAAAGCTGCCTCTTGGAAAGCCCCTGCTCGCAACTTCCCTCGTGGGAACATTCTTGACGACAAGGCAAAAGACGTCATCGGAGTCTACGGGCTATGAAGTTTGTGATGATGGATATGCCCAATAAGATTAAAGTTGCGATACCCGTTGATGAGGATGAACTTGTTGAAGAGCGGCTTTTGATTTTTCTAAGGGATCAAGCATGGTATCTTTTTCAAACATATTTCCAAGATGAAGTTTAAGCTTGACATCCGCCAAATCTATGGGATTATATAGTGGGAGAAGATAATGTTGCACATGCAAGTAGGACAAACAATAAGACTCAAAGGCATCAGCCGTCACGGTAAGAATCGTATTCACGAAGCTAAGGGTGATACTTGGAAGATTGCAAAGATCAGGAGGGAAGTGTCATTCAAGACAACTGCTCCTGGCCCTTTTATGTTGTTACAATCAACAGGTGGTACTGATAGTCGATGGGTTAGTAAAGTTAACGATCCAAACTTTGAAGTTGTAGAGGTTCTTGATGAGTAAGAAAGAGTGGCGTAAAAACCTTAAGGTCGGCGACCTCGTGATGATGAAGACCGGCGGGATGGCTATCCTCACAGAGGTGTTCTTTCGGTTCCCCGAGACGGGCCCCGCCTATCCCCATATCAAGATGATCTATTGTGATGATAACACCCCAGGCAGTTGCAGCGCATGGCGAGTAGAGGAGGTCCTCAATGAAGCCCGGTGATTTAGTAAAACGAGAACAAGGATGGATGGGCTGGCAGAACCAGCAACTTGGAGTTGTAGTCTGGGTAGACCGAGCCGTTGTTAGGGTTCAATGGTCTGGCGACTACGGTACGTTTGCTCATCCTATTACTTCGCTGGAGATGATCAATGAAGGAAGGTGATTTGGTTCGTATGGGAGACCACACGTTTGGACTTGAAGGACAAACGGGAGTTATTGTTCTCGCTTGGGGTGTATGTGATGTTGTAGAGGTGCTCTGGGACGATGGCGAAACCAGGGGTCAGAACACCTGTGAATTGGAGTTAATCAGTGAAGCTTAAGCTAGGAACACTAGTCGAGTTCAAGGCTTACAACACAGTTCTTGACACAGGTTATGTTTCAAAGTATGATGATGACCCCAAGATGATTTGGGTTAACTATTTCAAGATGGGACCGCAACGAGTTCATCTGGATAGTACAATGATGGAGGTGATTAGTGAAGCCGGGTGATTTGGTAAAATATAAAGGCAATGGAAAGTGCTATCTGATTTCTGAGGTACGAAAAATTAAAGGTGAGGTAAGGTACTTCCATTTGGACACCTTCCATCCCCAAAGAGTTTTCTATTCAGATGATGTGAAGGTGATTAATGAAGCCCGGTGACTTAGTAAGAATTACAGATTGGGATTCGGTGGGGGGTTGGAACCCCATCGGTCTTGTTTTATCTTATCCTGAAGTAAAGAATCACGGGACAACCTCTGTCCTTATTGATTGGCTAGAATCGCCCGACACTGAATACTATTCAGTCCATCACTTGGATATCATCAGTGAAGGCTGACTTTGAATATCAACTTGGCGACCTCGTATCCTTCAACTCAAGGCGATTGACCGAAGAATATATTGATGACTTTATGTTGACTGGTATTATAATCAAGCAGCGTTTAGTTTTTACTGCCGACAATAAGTTCTTGGTTAAGACACCAGAGAAAAACTATTGGGTTTCAAGACCAGCCCTAACTTTACTTTCAAGGGCACAAAATAAAAAGCTTGACAGATACCCTATCCATAGTAATATAACATGTAAGGAGAGAACGATGTCGGTTCAAAACCATATTGAAAATATTCTCAATGCCGAAGGTCAAGAGTGTCTTGACGCTTGGTATATTGCCATCAACGAGCATCCCCAAAATGCTATGGAAATTCACGATGTGGTTATTGACCACCTTGTTGAAAACACCTTCTTGTACTAAAGAGAGAGTAATGATTACGTCACAAGGTTTCGGTATGGGCGCTCTAGTCAACTTTGAGTTCAAGATGAGCAAAGAGTTGGGTATGATTGTGCGTCAAAGCAGAGGATACTATTGGATGGTCAAGCGTCTTAGCGACGGTCAGAACCTACTAATCCTTGAGCGGGATATGGAAGTGCTCAGTCCAGCCAGACCAGCGGCTAAATAAAGCTTGACAAACAACCTATCCGTAGTAATATAAGGTATAAGGAGAGAGACATGTTGTACGGAAAAGAGTTAGCCCAGTCAATCCAGAAACGCTGTAAGATTCAGCCCGGTATGTTGGTCAAGTCCACAGCCGGAACCACGGTAAGTAAAGTTGCCCTCGTTGTCGGTCTGTCCCCAGGCTGCAAGTTTGACCGAGACTATGAAGGAGCAGAGGACCATATCTTCTACAAGTGCCAGCCTTTTGACGGCACGCCAGACTTCACAGATTATGTTTGTAACATGGAACAAATATCTTAAATAAAAACTTGACAAAGATCAAATCCGTGCGATTATATGTATGGAGGAGAGAGAGTTATGAGTCGTTCTAATCAATGCCAACACTGTGGTCAATACGGACACAACCGTCGTGGTTGCCCACAAATCAAAGAAGCCTACGCCCGAGTTGAGCGCCTTGCCGAGAAGTACGGCATCGAGCGTTCCGAAGATGAGCTTGCCTACGCTTCCACTCAGTGGATCAGCAGAATCAACGAGGCTGCCAAGATTCAAGACGCCGATGAGGATGAGATCTCCTGGCGTGACCGCTGGCTCTGGGAAGAGATTGAAGATCGCAAGCTTGCCCAGGCTCGCAAGAATGCTCGTGGTCGCCAGTGTGGCTTCTGCGGTGAGCGTGGACACAACGCTCGGACCTGCCCAGCCAAGAAGCAGCACCGCAAGGATGCTGACGCCATGCAAGGTCTGGCTCACCGAGTTGTCGCTGCCTGCCTGAGCAACGCTGGCATTGTCCCTGGCGCTTTGATGCGACTCAAGGAGTGGAACTGGAAACTTGAGGACTATGAGCAAGTAATGTGTGTGGTCTTGGGCGTCAACTGGTCAGCCATTGCAAAGCCCGGCTATGACCACGACCAAGGCTTGCCTCGGAACTTTGACGAGTGGTTCAAGGGTGCAAACATCAAGGTTCGCAAGCCCGACGGACAAGAGGGCTACCTTCGGATTCCTCAAGACATCAAGCAACAAGGCCACTACCGCTACTACCCAAAAGAGTCTGAGAATCACGGTCTGGTGAGCGGTGTTGTCGGTGGTCCTGTCAACAAGGACAGCGGTTGGAAGGGTGACAACGTGACCCTAGTCAGCCCCGATGCCTACGGTGTCTACCACTGGGGTGTCAACAAAGATGATGGCTCGGGCGAGCGTCTGGTTATTGGCGGCGAGCTTGAGGCAGAAGTCAACCTGCTCATCAACGAAGTTTCAAGCTGGTCGGAGCACTAAATGAAAACCGGTGATTTGGTTCGGATTAGAAAAACGGCGATTGACCACTTGTCCACCAACTGGTTCATCTGGCACGCCGAGCGCATGACTCCGCTTCTTATTGTTGAGGAACTCAATAGATCATATATGAAAGTTCTTAAACCTGATGGCGAAACTGTCTTCATCCACAGATCTCACTTAACGAAGAGGATGTGGTAATGAAACAAGAGACTTATAATTCAAGACTTAAATCAAATCCCGAAGATATTCGTGTAGGTAGTTTACTTCGAGTCAAAAAATGGTGTCGAGAAAATGTTACCATCAGACACAATGGCGAGTATGGTATTTTGGTGGAAAATAGTAAGGGAAAATATATTACACATGATGTGTTGTTCCCTAACGGAACCAGATGTATATTTATACCCTTGAACTGGGAGGTAGTCAGCGATGTACGTTCGTGATAAAATGTGGGAGGTCCAACAGCCTGGAACTATTTTGCGAGCCCGTTTCGGTTCTAACGATGGGAAGCTGGCTCTGGTTCTTATGAGAGCCTACGCTGGTCCTATACCAGAAAATGGTTATCCTCCACACCGCTATGTGAAGATGCAATGGTGTGCTACTGGTGAGCGGTTTGAGGAGCTTTTAGTTAATGCCCACAATTGTTGGGATATTGTGAGTTGTGCGGACTAAACAATCTTTCATTTCTATTTAGTATATGAAAGATTATCCTCCCGCCGCTGGCATTTTAGTATTTAGGTTATTTGACAATCGTTTTCATTTATTGGTTTTACATGGATTAGACGGTCGATTAGATATTCCTAAAGGTGTCTGTGATCCCGGTGAAGACACATTTACAGCAGCACTACGAGAAACAGAAGAGGAGGCAGGTATAACAGACCTGTCTTTTCCTTTAGGTCAGGTTAACGAGTGTTTTGATGCGTTGTATACTTATATCGCTATTACGGAACAAGATGTAGAAATAAGACCAAATCCCCACTCAGGGATCACTGAACATACCGGATATGAATGGATGGATTTAGACTCTGCAAAAAATGCACCATGGTCTCCATATCTTAAGAATAGTGTTGACTGGGCTTTATTCTATATTAAAAACTATTTAGAAGAGCAACAATAAGTTAATCTTTGTCTGAGGTATATTAACGTATGAAAATTACATTGTCCAACTTAAGGGAAATTGTAAAAGAAACTATCTCTGAGATTAACCCTATTCAAGCCTTGGATGAAAAAGAAGGTAAGAAAGACGCTTGTTATTACAAGGTTAAAAGTAGGTATAAGGTTTGGCCATCAGCATACGCATCAGGTGCCTTAGTTAAGTGTCGTAAAGTCGGAGCCTCAAACTGGGGTAACAAAAGTAAGAAAAAAGAATCTGTAGATCATGATCTTCTTAAACAGATTGTTGAAGAAGAAGTAGCGAAGCTAGCAGAAAAAAAAAGTAACCCTCGTGTCCCAAGAAAAAAAGGGCAGAAGGCTAAGTCAAAAAAGCACAGCGATCTCTACACTGACGAAGACCCAAAGGGAACAATCCACGGATTAAAATTTGCCACTGAAGCTGACGCAACGAAAAGTGTGTCTAAGATTAAAAGCTCTGGTCGCTCACACGCTCACAAGGTTCAAGCCGCTGTCGCCATGGAACAGAGAGCTAAAGCTGCGGGTAAGGCTAGTTCCGCTGCTGTCTACAGAAAATATATTAACTCTGTAAAAAAAGAAGAGAGCCTCGATGAAGAGCCGATTGAGGAAAAGAAAAGAAAGCTAACCAAGAAACCATCTTCTGAAACAAGTTTACGAGACTGGTTTAAGAGGAAGGGAGCGAAAGGCAGCAAGAGTGGTTGGGTAGACTGCAACACCTGCCGCAAAGATAAAAAGACGGGCAGAAAGAAATGTAGTGCCTGCGGTCGTGAAGGCGGCGAAAAACGATCAAAGTATCCAAAGTGCCGACCCACCCCAGCAGCTTGTGGTGAAAGAGGTAAATACGGTAAAAAAGCTAAGGCAGGGAAAAAAGGATGAAAATCAAAAAATCTAATTTACAACAAATCATTAGAGAAGAAATTCTTAGAGAAGCTAGAGAACTTAAAGGAGACCCCATTGAAATCTATGGGGGTTTCCTTAGAGCAGATCAAAAACTAAATCAACTAAACACAGATGTTAAAGATTTCCCAGAGGATGTTGATGACACTATTGCAAG
>UEXN01001798.1_pt1 | contig 16149 bp, 13 predicted proteins | sample 1796711 | NCBI WGS metagenome assembly UEXN01 (sample SAMEA4772470, study PRJEB27181) | metagenome | reverse complement strand
CAATCTGGGTTTCCCACAAATGTGACTTGGCCCGTTGAGCCTAGCTAGTTTGGTTCAATTGAACCTTTTGAGGTCTGAATCAATCCTAGTAGTCATACGCAAGGATATATAGTAATATACCTCAAGTAACTTTGATTAGAGGTGTTCTATGGCGTTGAGTAAACTTCAGTTCAGATCAGGAGTAAATAAGGAAACAACGTCTTATAGCAATGAGGGCGGTTGGTTCGACGTTGATAAGGTTAGGTTCAGGTCTGGATTCCCAGAAAAAATTGGAGGCTGGACCAAACAATCTGAAAATTCATTTTTAGGAACATGCAGGTCGCTTCACCCTTGGGTGGCCTTAGATGGTTCTAGGTTTGTGGGTGTTGGAACAAATAGAAAATATTACATAGAAAGTGGAGCTGCTTTTTACGACATAACACCTGTAAAGAAGACCGTAAATTTAACAAACCCATTCACTGCTAGAAATGCAAACCTACACAATACACAAGTGTCAGCTACAGATACTATAATAAGACTTGTAAATAATACTGCCGCTTCAGCCTTTGCCCCTTCAGGAATTATAAAAATAGGTTCTGAGATAATAACCTATACTGGCACATCTGGAGATACCCTTACTGGATGTGCTAGAGGTCAAGAAGGCACAACGGCAGCAGTTCATGCTGGAAGCTCAAATGTCTCAAGCTCAACTATAAAAGTTTCACATACAGATCATGAAGCTTCTATTGGTGATTTCGTTATATTTTCTGGTGCCACATCACTTGGTGGTAATATTAATGCATCAGTATTAAACCAAGAATATGAAGTGTCATCTATAATTGATGGAAACAACTATCAGATACAGGCAAGAACGGTATCAACCATACAATCTATTACTGTTTCAACAGGCTTAAATCCAACTTATTTATTCTCATCAACATCAGATACATCAAGTGGTGGAGCTGTAACTTTAAAGTATTTAATTTCAGCGGGTCTTGATACGTCAATATTTGGCACAGGATGGGGAGCTGGCACATTTGGTCGTGGCTCTTGGAACTCATCTGCTAGTATTAGCGCACCTGGTCAGGCTTTGGGCTTTTGGTCTCATGATAACTTTGGTCAAAACTTACTTATAAATTCACATAACGGGAATATATACTATTGGCAGTTTGCTAATGGCCTTGAATCAAGGGCTACAGCTTTGTCTGATTTGGCTGGTGCTGATGGTTTGGCCCCTACCGTATCAAAGCAGGTAATGGTTTCTGACAAAGACAGGCATACAATAGTTTTTGGCTGTGATCCTGAAACTGATATAGGTGTACAAGACCCTATGTTAATCAGATTTAGTTCACAGGAAAGCCTAACCACTTGGGGCGCATCAAGTACAAATACTGCTGGTGATTTAAGGTTGGGTTCTGGTTCAGAAATTGTATGTGCCGTTGAGACAAAACAGCAGATAATCGTATTTACTGATACATCTGTTTACGCAATGCAGTTCCTTGGGCCACCGTTTACATTTGGTATAAACATGATATCCGACAACACCACAATATCTGGTGCATTTGCACCTGTTGGTATTGAAGATTCTGTTTTCTGGATGGGGCTGTCTGAGTTTTATTCCTATGATGGTACGGTTAAAGAAATACCATGCACAGTAAAAGACTTCGTTTTTAAAGATTTTAATCAAGATCAAAGAAGTAAAGTCTACGCAGCATCCAATACAGCGTTCTCAGAGGTCTGGTGGTTTTATCCATCTGCTAGCAGTTTTGAAAACAACAGATACGTTGTTTATAATTATGGTCAAAACATATGGTACTATGGCTCCATGTCTAGAACCGCATGGATTGACCGTGGCATTTCGGCGTTGCCTGTTGCCGCTGGCACGGATCACTATCTATACAGGCATGAATCTGGGTTTGACGATGGAAGTACAAGCCCCGCCACACCTATATCTGCTTACATTGAAAGCAGTCAAATGAGCATAGGTGATGGAGAAAACTTTGTGTTTATAAGTAAAATCATACCAGACCTTACATTTAGGAACTCAACAGCCAACACGCCATCAGCTACAATGACCGTCAAGGCTAGAAACTTTCCGGGTGGTCAGTACTTGCAGACAAACAGTAGTGCAGTATCAAAAGAAGTTTCCAGCACTGTAGAAAAATTTACAGACCAATTGTATGTAAGGATACGTGGCAGAAGCTTTGCATTTAAAATACAATCTTCAAGCTTAGGAGAGACTTGGCGTCTTGGGTCACCTCGCGTTGATGTCAGGCCAGATGGGAGAAGGTAATGTCTAGAAATTTACCTAAACCTTTCTTTGGAACCCCGCCTTTAAACTACAATGTCACTTACATGGACAACATTGTTAGGTCTTTTGCTCTTTACATAGATCAAATGCAAAACCCAGGAGAAGGAAGAAACTCAACTCAAGTATTTACTGATCTACCTACCAATGATTCTGGTTTAGAAAATGGCTCTGTGTTTGTTGTAGATGGTGTTTTAAGGATTCCCGTGCCTAATCAGCCTTACCTTCAAGGACTTTCATCTACCTGTGAAGTGGGAAAGGTTACCGTTACATGACTAATGATATGAATGAAAAGGTCAGAGAACTGGAGAAGGATATGATAGCTCTTCAAACTGAGGTGAGAATACAATTTAAAGAGTTATTCGTAAGGGTCAAACGATTGGAAACAACATTAATGGCAGCTTCTGGGGCCATAATTCTTATGTTGGTAACCATACTTGTAAAAATGGGATAGGTATAGTTTTGGTTCAATTGAACTAAACTAAGCTTAGTTTAAACAAATGATAGACCCTGTCACAGCATTTGCAGCCGCTAACGCCGCATTTAAAGGCGTTAAAGTACTGGTCGGTGCTGGAAGGGAGATGCAAGACGTTAGTAAACAGCTTGGCGCTTGGTATGGGGCTGTTGCAGACATTACTAGAGCTGAATCTCAACGCAAAAAGCCGACATGGCTAGATAAGATATCTCACGGCACTGACAACATAGAGCAAGAAGCTATGGACATTGTCATCCGAAAGAAAACTTTGCTTGAAAAGGAAAAAGAGATTAAGTTCATGTTAGACTACAGATTTGGTTTAGGCACATACGATGAGATGCTTGGTATGCGTAGGCAAATCCGTAAAGAAAGAGAAGAAACTGTATACAGAGCTATGGAAGCAAAAAGACAAATACAAAGCAATATAGCGATAGCTACTTTATGCTTTGCTATAATTGGTACTTTAGGTGGTGGAATTTATCTACTTGTGTTGGTTGCTCAATGATAAATGCTTTAATATTGTCTGTAACACTAACAGGAGTTGCTAATCCAACTTACGTTCAGTGTCATCTATGGAAGAGGTTTACAGACGTAAATGGTCAAAAAATTTGTGTATATAGATTTACAGCAGGTTTTGGCGGCTTAGGATATCATTATCCAACTAAAAGCTTTTCTGAATGTCCAAAGGTCTTTAGCTGTATCTATCAAAAGAAAGACAAGCGACCAAGTTTGTCTGAAATATTAGACGGCCTTAAAGGAGGTTTCTGATGAAAGTAGCAATGGAAAAAATCTTAGCTTGGAAGATAATGCCACGATTAATGATGCTGGTCATGACCATCATGTACATTCGCGTCATAGAGTGGTTTATGGGCCTTCCTCAGGACGTTGTGAGTACACAGGCCACGGCACTAACGGCAACCGTCACAGGCGCACTTACAGGGGCGTTTGCAGTATGGGTAGGACATGAGAAATGATTGGTAAAATCATAGGCAGTCTAACAGGTCTTGCCACATCCATCATAGACGGAAAGACTCAAATCAAACTCACTGAGGCTGAGATAAAAAAGAAGCAGTTAACGGGTGAGATAGATTGGGACTTAGAGGCCATGAGGGCCACTGAGAATTCATGGAAGGACGAATGGATCACCTTGCTTTTCAGTATTCCATTAATATTGGCCTTCTGTGGGGATTGGGGCAATGACATAGTTGCCCGTGGCTTTGCGGCACTTGAGGTTATGCCTCAGTGGTATCAGATTGCCTTAGGTGGGATCGTTAGTGCCAGCATAGGAATGCGTTCTGTGAGTAAGTTCTTTGGAAAAAGATAACGTAATAAACCTGCTTGATTTTGGTTCAATTGAACTAAACGAGATCGACAAGCAGTTTATTGCCTTGGAAAAACAAAAGACCTTAATATCAGAGCAAGCAAAGCTCATTCATGAAAGAAATAAAAAGGAAGAGGATTGAACCGTGGGTTACAAGTTAGGAAAGCGAAGCCTATCAAGGCTAGAAGGTGTCAACGACGATCTGGTAACTGTCGTGAAATACGCTATCGGCGTTACAAAGCAGGACTTCAGTGTGATCTGTGGTCTGAGGACGATAGACGAGCAGAAGGCCTTAGTAGCAAAAGGGGCTTCGCAAACCATGAAGTCAAAACACATTGATGGCAATGCTGTTGACCTAATGGCTTACTGCAATGGTGGTCGATGGGAGCTTAATCTATACGATGAAATTGCTGACGCCATGAAGGAAGGTGCTGCTGCATGTAATGTAAAGCTACGCTGGGGCGCGGCTTGGACTATTGATGATCTTGGTGATTGGGAAGGAAGCGCAGAAAACGCCATGAACTCTTACATAGACATAAGGCGTTCACAGGGACGTAGGCCCTTTATTGATGCTCCACATTTTGAGCTGATGCTGTGATATGCATGTCTTCGCTTTAATGGTTTACCTTGGCTACGGCGAAGGTAGGACTTTGATAAGTGAAGGCATGTATTTTATGAGAATTGATGTGTGCAATAAAGTGGCAAGTGAAATGGTAAAAAGATACAGCTCACATGGCATACACCTAGATGATCGTGTTGTTGCGTACTGTATTGTCGAAGAGCTTCCAATAGACAGCAAAGCTACTATTTACTGAAACGTGTTGACATGATAATGATACGGTTAAACGCACTTTAGGTTCAATTGAACCAAACGGTCCTTAGGGGCAAAGGAGAATAACATGGTTCTTCCACTTCTAGCGGGAATGCTTGGATCAGGCTTGGCGTCAGCGGGTATACTAGGTGCTACTGGCTTCCTAGCTAATCCACTCATTGCTGGCTCTATAGGCGCAGGTTTAGGTCAGTTCGCTCAGACAGGTGATGTCAAAGAGGGCGTAAAGACAGGCTTAGGTTCATACCTTGGTGGTGCTGCATTAGGAAAGGCATTCGGAGGTGCTGGATTTAACGCTGGAAGCATAACACCTAATCAGTTTGGCGCAAACGCATTACCTGGTCTCACGCCAGAACAATTTGCTGGTGGTGCTGGCGTTGATATGCCAGCTAGGTACGCTATGGGAGGTGCGGATTTTGACAAATTAAGCGCAGCTAGACAGGCGGTTACCCAGCAAGCTGATGTTCCCAGAGGTATTTTAGGTGGTCCAAAAGGAATATTTAGTAAAGGCTTTGGAAATGAATTGAAGGGCATAACTGGAAATGGTGTGATGAGCGGGGGATTAGGCCAGTTAAGTTCAGCAGCAGGTGTTGGTCAGTATCTAGGCGGCATGGCTGCAATGCCAGATTACAGTATGGGCGGTGTCGCACCTGAGGAAGAAAAAGAAGGTAGATTTGATGGCAGGGAAATAAGGCCTATACCTCGCATTCAAAATCAAAGGCCAGACAGTTTTAGGCCAGGATATGATGGTGAGTTTGACTACGGAATAAGCGCACCACAGAACGCAGATGACCTTTACAAGTACAATTACAACAACGGTGGCATGTTACGGCGTATGGCTAGTCCCAGAATGATGGGTCAGTCAGCGCGTCTTGCACGGGGCGGTATAGTGTCCTTAGCGGATGGTGGCGTACCTGAGGCAGCAATGATGCCACAAGAGGCCCCTATGGCCCCTACAGCGGCTCCTATGGCCTCTCAGGCGGCTGCAATGCCTAATGAGCAAGAGGTCATTGTAGAGGCTGCTAGGGCCATCAAGGGCATCATACAGGGCGAAGAGGCTCAAGTGGCTTTGGCTATGTTTGTTCAACAGTACGGTGAGCAAAAGCTACGTCAGCTAGTGACTAGTGTAAACTCTGGAGAGTTTGACCAAACCATAGCAAAACTTAGCACTGGAGAAGGCGGCATGGTGCAAGGCCCGACAGATGGGTCAGGCACTGATGACATGATGCCAGCCCGTCTAGACGATCAACAAATTCTACTCACAGACAATGAGTATGTCGTTAAGGCTCCTACTAGTGAAGCTTTGGGAGAAGATGTCTTAGATGTTATCAATGAAGGAAAGCCTGAGACAGTTGAAGCTGTCAAAAAGGCTGCTATGGGCGGCTATGCATGAAAGACGTAATTTTAGATAATCTAGTTTTAACTGCTGTACCTACTTCTGTAGTTGAAGTTATCTGGAATGATGTATCAAGAGTTTTGCGTAGGTCTGTATTAACTGCTGATGGCAGGTTCGACCTGAACGATGTGCGTGACGGTATTAAGAGTGGTCTTTACGGCCTTTGGGTCGTAATGGAAGATGACAGGGTTGTAGCGGCACTAACTACTAGAGTTGTTGTATATCCTCAGTGTAGATCACTGGCTATGGATTGGATCGGAGGTTCTAGAATGCGTGAATGGTTACCTCAGGCTCAAAAGGTTATGACAAAGTTTGCTAAGGAAAATGGCTGTACCCAATTAGAGGGATATGGTCGAAAAGGCTGGGATAGATGGCTTCGTGTATACGGATGGAAGCCACACTATATAGCGTACAAGATGGAGATAGGATAATGGGTAAAGGCGGCGGCGGTCCAGCACCTAATCAACCTCAACAGGTGACTACAACAAGCACGAACACCACTACAAATCTTCCAGATTACGTTCAGCCACAGTTTGAGCGTCTTTTGGCAAGAGCTGAAGCTCAGTCATTGGAGCCTTATACACCTTACACAGGTCAAAGGTTAGCTGAGACTGATCCAGATGTGTTTAAAGCATATGACATGATCGGTCAGGTTGCGGCTGATGGCACCCCTGTCACTGACGCTGCTGTAAAGTCTGCACAAACTTTAGCTGATCCTTACTCTGGGTACAAAGCATACACCGCTGATCAGTTTGAATATGACCCAATGACAGAGTTTACGGGCGATAATGTATCTAAATATATGTCACCGTATATGGACGCTGTTGTTAGTAGGCAGAAGGCTGAGGCATTAAAGGATTTTCAGCAAATGCAAGCTGGAAGGTCTGCAAATGCTATAAGTGCTGGTGCATTTGGTGGCTCTCGTCAGGGTGTCATGGAGGGCATGGCTCAAGATGATGTTCTTGACCGCATGGTGGGCATACAGACTGAAGGACAGCAAAGGGCATATCAAGATGCTCAGAATATGTTCTTGCAGGATCGTGGCGCACAGATGGACTTGCAACGTCAGAAGGCCGCAGAGCTTGCGCGTACACAGGGGATTAGCGCAGGTGAAGCAGCCAGAATACAAGCTGGTGAGGTTGCTGACCTTACAAGGCAACAAGGTGCATTAGACTTTGCGTCAGGTCTTGAAGACAGGTCCAGAGCAGCCGCTATACAAGATGCTCAGTATCTTGAGACAGTTGGTAAAAGTAGACAGGCAGCGGATCAGGCTGGACTTGACTTGGCTTATGATGATTTCCTCAAGCAAAGAGCATTCCCAGAACAACAGTTGGGTCTTTATTCAAGTGTTCTTCGCGGCATACCTGTCACTCCAAGTACAACCGCAACAAGCTTGACACCTTACAACCCAGTACAGCAAGCACTGGGTCTAGGTATATCTGGTCTTGGTCTCTATAAAGGGCTTATGGGATGAACATATTACAAGTACAGGATGACCTGAAGAACTTCTCTCAGCAGCAGCTAATCCAAGAGATGAAGCAGCCGAAAGGTGTAGCTCCTCAATTCCTTGTGCTTGGTGAAATAACGCGCCGTAAGCGTATAAGTGATGACATGAAGACCAGAGGTGCGGCTGATCAAAAGACAGTAGCACAGGAAGTGGTTTCTGCCGCTGGTGTGCCTCAAGGTGGTCTGGCTCAGATGTCTCAAGCTATGGCCCCGAAAAGTTCAATTGAACCAAACATGCAGCCACCAAGTCAGGCACAACCACAGGCACCAATGCCTATGGCTAGTGGTGGCATATTAAGTTTAGCTGCTGGTGGTAAAACTAAAAGAGAGAAAGCCTTCTTCTTAGAGTTTCCAAAGAATAGTCCAATATTTGCTGGTGAACGCCGTTATGTCACTGCCAATACTTTGTCTAAGCTTGAAGCATCAATGCCGTTGTTCTTTAAGCGTATGCGTAGTCGTGGTGAGATTATAGCCAATGAGAACGCACCAGAGGCATTTCAGAAGACCGCAACAAAACTAGCCCCAGCTCAACTAAATGTTGCTATGCGTAGGGGTAAAGAAAACATTGCAAAGGCTGAGGAAGCTGCAAGAATAGCAGAGCTTCAAGCTGAGACAGGTGCCACTGATGATCAAGCTGTTACATCTGCTGGTAGGCCCACTGAATCTCAAGTAATTGATGAAGTGCAATCACTGGACGCTCCTGTAGCAGAACCTTCTGAGTATGACATTCAGCAAGATTCTGACATAGAGGGTGACCTCTTGATGGCAGATGATTATGAAAAGGCTGTATCTGATCGTTTAGCTCAAGATAGCATAAGGCGCAGACAAGAAGCTGAAATAGCCCGTAAGCAATCTTCTATTGACGCTCAGACTGTACCAGATGCAGTTATACCGACAGGCACATCAGGCCCACCTAGTAGTGGCTTTGCATCACCATTACAGCAAGCTCAAAATGAAAAGGCTTTCCAAGAAAAGATTGCATTTGATGCTAGGTCTGATGAGGCTGCTGCTATAAGTGCAGAGCTGAGAGAAAAGCAAGAAGCTGCTGTAAGAAAGGCTAGAGAAAACGCCAGAGCATATGCTGAGGGAAGAACGCCAAAGCAAGAAGAACAACGAGAATTTGACAGACAAAATGCAAGAGACAGTGCCATAACTGCCTTGGGTCAAATTGACAGAAGCAATGAGCCTGTCGGCTTTAGACAGATAATGGAAAACAAAGCCCTTCAACAAGCGGCAATAGCTCAAGCCAATCCCAATATGTTTGGTGACCTTGGCGCACCCAACACAATGCAGGAAGAACTTGCCCGTAAGGCAGCGGAAGATGAAGCCGTTAAAGAGGCGCAAGCAGAAGCCCAGCTACAATCTTATTTAAGAAACATGGAAGCCCCAACAGATATGATTGGCGGCATTCGGGAGTCTGATCTTGTAACAAAGATGAGAACATCCAATGAAATGGCTAATCAAGCCAAAATAGATGAAATTTTAAGTGGTGGCCGTCAAGGCATGGCCTTCAATGCCAACCTTGCCTCACCTGAACTTGATAAAAATGTTGCTAGGGCGATGAGGTTAAAGGCAAAAGAAGATGAGATGAATAGTCTTAGACTTCAAGCCGCAACAAATCAATCTATAGAGGGCGCTGCACCTGTAGGCAATTACAGTCAAATAGTTGATGACCTTGGAGCGGATAGGCAGAAAAGAGAAGCTGCGGAAAGAATTGCACTTAAAGATGCAACGGAAATGTCCATAGACAGTGCTGCACCAATAGGAAACTACGGTCAAGTAGCTGCTGATGCTTTGAGAGCGGATGTAGGTGTTAGAGATGCGGGATTAGGTGGTGCCTTTGCTAAGGGTGATGACGGCACTGAGCAAGGTTTCTTTTTTGATGACCCATCCACTTCAGAGATAATTCAAAGACAACTTGATAAAAATAAAGCTGATGATGAAAGGCAAAAAAGATATGATGACTTGATGATTACAGGCGAGTCATCTGGATATGGAGATGAGGATCAAAAGCTAGCAAATGAACAGGCAAAATTTAGTATTGTTGACCCATACGCAGCAGACAGAGCTGCAATTGCCAGTTCAGACACTATTTTGAATGATGATGTTCAAAATGACAAAGCATATTTAGATAATCGTATTGAAGGGGCGAAAGCTGTATTGGCTGGGGGTGGAAATATATATACCCCTGGGCGCAACCCGCCTTTTCAAAGTTACAATCTACAAACGTATGAAGAATCTCCCAGTGTAACTATGCCTTACTATGAAAAGCCCACTATGCGAGAGACAGGTGAATATGGGCCTATGATTGGTGGCATCCGAGGTCGTGCAAGTACAATAAAGCGAGGAAGGGCAGAAGAAAAAGCACTCATTGATGACCCCCGTATGTTTGGTGATGATGGAGAGCCTAAAAATTATTTGTTTGATGACATACCAGGAAGTTCATATTTCAGTGATGCCTTTAATAAAAGAATAGCTGAAGCTCAAGAAATACAAAAAGGGACACTTGGAAAAAGACTAGGTCCAACAATTGAAGCGTCAGAGGACATGCGTAAAGCGGCATCTAGACCGCTATATAATTACCTTGGAATGAACCTCGACGATGCCCCTTCTAGGCCCTATACATTTGGCGATACAGAAATTAAGCCTGACTTAACTCAGGGAGGTACGGTTAGTACTCAACCAGCAAAAATTGTAGCAGAAGGATTAGTTCCAACAGCTAAGGTAATTGGTGATGTAGCAGCGGCTGGAGCTGGACTTGGACCAAATTATTTTAGTGGTCCTTCAAGCGCAGATGGTTCAGCGGGTGAAGGTACTGAAGTTGAGGCAGTTGAAGCAGGAAATACTGTTCCAGTAGATGAACCTGCTGGAAGCCCACAGCAAGAGATGGATGCATCTGAATCAAGCGTTATTACAGAAATGGACGAACAGGCTGCTTTAGATGCTCAATCTAGCGCAGCATATGAAGCGGAAAGACAGCGTAAAATTGCGGCACAAAGCAAAGGAACGTCTAAAGGTACGGGCGGTACAGGTGGTAGTGCCAGTAGTCAAATCCTTGATCTACTTAAAAGCCAAGAGGCTAACGCAGACAGCGATAAATGGCTGGCTCTGGCTAACGCTGGCATGGCCCTTATGTCATCCAAACAGCCAACACTAGGCGGTGCGCTTGGTGAGGCTGGTCAGGTGGGCATAGCTGGACTTATGAAGAGCCGACAGGCTGCTGACGCTGCGAAGCTCAAGACACTGAAGTTCCAAGCTGGTCTAGAAGCTGCCGCTGCTAAGGCTGGCTTGCCTAAAGATAGGTACAAATCTGATGTTAGCCTATACAACAATACGACTGATAACATCAGAGGACTGTTAACTCAAAAAGGAGCATCAAGCTCTGCTGATTTCTTAAACTCTGTTGAGGGAAGTGGCCCTGATGAAATAAGCAAAGAGGATAAAGCTCAACTTGTTTATCTGATAAAAATGCAGAGAGAAGCTGCAAGAAGGTTGGGATATGATAATCCACCTCCTGTAAAGAAAATTTCATAAATAAGGTGTAAATATGGCTGTAATTAATGCGGTAGGTAAGTACTCACAAACACCTTATCCTGTAGAAATAGCTGGCGAAACTCCAACGCCAGAAGAACAGGGTCGTATAGATGCGTATGTATCTGAGCAAGAGGCCCCATACGCTCAGATTTATCAAGAGTATTTTGGTGCAAGTGAACCAAATGAGACTGTAGATATACCTGAGGGCCTAGACGAATCTACATATCGCACAGCCCTACGTCAGGGTTATCAAAGAATTAAATCCTTAGGCGGTACAGCTATAGAATACGCTGGTAAGGGTCTTGACTCAGATATCATAGAACAGTTTGGCGAAGGCGTTACAGACAAGGCTGAAGGCCGTCTAAGTGAGCTTGACGCTATGGTAGACAGAACAACCCTGTCTGATGTCACTGAAGGTGATGGCAAGGTTGGTCGTTACGTTGGTGAGCTTGCTTCTGAACAGGCACCGCAGTTAGGCCTAAGCCTAGCAGGTACATACGTTGGCGGTAAAACTGGTGCCGCATTAGGTTCATTTTTTGGACCTGTTGGAACTGTCGTGGGTGGCGGCATTGGTGCAGTTGTAGGTACTGGCATCGCTTCTTATCCCCTTCTCTTTGGTGGCAACATTCAAAGACAAGAAGGCCAAGTAGAAAAAGGTGAGCTTGCAAGAGTGAACGCTGCTACAGCAATGAGAAACGCTGTTGGACAAACTGCACTTGAGGTTGTTGCAAACAAAATACTTTTACTAAAAGCATTTAAGGGCGGCACTGGTGGTCTTTTTACTAGGACAGCTAAAGGCGTAACTCAAGGCGCGGCTGCTGAAGGCCTTACTGAAATTGGTCAACAGATGCTTGAGCGTCAACAAGCTGGCCTTTCCATAGACAGTGACGATGCTATAGCGGAGTACATTGAGGCTGGTGTGGCTGGCGGTATACTTGGTGGTGGCATAAGTGGTGTTGGTTCTGCTGTTGGCGGTGACAAAGCAAAACAAAAAGCAAACGCAGAGCTAGAAGCAGACATAGAGGCCCTTGAGGCAGAGAACACCATTAAGCGTGATCGTGGCATAGCTGCTGCCCAGAGGTCACCAAAGGTCACCAGAGAGGGAGAAGCCACCACAGAGGGCCTGTACGGCGATCCTGTGGCTGATCCTGACGTAGTGGTCACACCACCCCCAGAAGAACAAGCTGCTTTAGGCGCTCAAGCTGAAGTGGATACACTGGCAGAAGCTGCTAAAGTAGCTAAAGCGAGAGAGCTTAAATTAAGATTAAATAAAAATGGCAGTATGCCTAATGATGTTAGGGCAGAGGCGTTAGAGGCTGGAATTGGTGTCAAGGGTGATAGACGCTCTGTTATTGTAGACAATATAAAAGCTTTGGCTGACAAGGGCAAAAAAGCTCCCAAGGCTCCAAGCAAAGAACTAAGAAAAAAACAAGAAAATAAAAATCTTAGCAAGGCAACTCAAAAGATAGGTGGATACAATAAAGCTGCGTTTGATGCAGCTCATGACACTATGAAACAAACGGGATTCTTTAATGCCACCGCTGTCAGGGATTCATTAAGAAGGCTTGGAATAAAGCCAGACGCCAATATAACTACAGTAACAAATAAAAGAAAAAAAGAATCTGTCACTACAACTCCCTATAAAGAACTCATAGCGGAGATGAAGAGAAGAGATATTCTAACCAAAGAAGATAAGCCAACATATATAAATCCAGACAAGCCAGACGCCATAGATCAAGGGTATCAAGCTCAAGCTGATTTAGCCTTAAAAGAAATGGAGCGGGACAAGCTTAGGGCTGAGTCTGATGCGATATTCAAGGCTGTGCAAGAGACAGAGGCCAGAGAGAGAGATCAGCAAAGGGCAAATAAAGAACGAGCTGAAACAGGCCAAGCCAATGTAGACCCAAGTCAGTTTGGTTCATTTGCACCAAAACAAACTAACGTGTTTAACCGACTGCGTGAGATGCTCACCAAGATGGGCATGGGTGACGTTAAGCTTGAGGCTGAAACAGGCTTTATAGACGGCATGGCAGAGGGTAGTTTTGCTGGCACAACGAAGACAATAGCTTTGGCTGTCGGGGTTTATGACCCCAACATGAACGAAGACCAATTGTTTGAGGCCGTTGCTGAGGTGATGAACCATGAGACAATTCATGCCCTCAGGTCTTTAGGCGTCATCACTGCAAAGGAACTAAAGGTTCTAGCCAAGGCGGCAGCTAATACAAAGTACGCACACAAAGACGGCACCAAGCGTGAGTATACATATCTGGACAGAGCCAAGAGATTGTATGGCAACCTCAGTCAAACCAAGGAACAGGACGGCACACCATCACAAGTAGATGAAGAAGCCATTGCTGAGATGTTCAGAGACTACGCCGCTGGCAGGTTGAAGATAGGTGGTTCACCTCGCAACATCTTTGGCAAGATCAAACGCTTCCTTATGAAGCTCATGAGAAAGGCCAATAAGGCTGGATACTCTAGACCACAGGACATCTTTGATGCTATAATTAGCGGTGAAGTGGGTAGTCGTAAGACTGAGCGTCAGCTTGGTGGAGAATCAGGTCCAACTACAGCATCAAGTACGGGTGATCCAAGAGATTCAAGGGCATTTTCAGGGAGCTATCAAGATGGAAGACAACAACAAGCAATCGAATCTGACGGAAGAGGGCAAGCAGGTGATCTTTCAGATGCTGGAAGAAGCCAAGTTAAAAGGTCCATCGCCACAGGGCGGGAAGGCACCGACACCGCCACACAGCAAGCCCAACTCCCCGTAACGGGTACGGACCTAAGCCGTCTTTCTGACGTATCTTTCTTAAAAGAATTCCTCAAAAGGCCGGGATGGACAGTAATCACTGGCACAAGGGAGATCAACAAGGAAGACCCCCAATACAAGAACACTGATTTAAATAGTCAGGGTCAAGAGATTGGCCCGTTAATGCTTGAAATAGACCTCAAGAAAAGAGCCATAGATGATGAGAAGGCCAATGACAGGCTTGAACAATACTTTGTAGAAAACGACATACCATATGAAATGATACAAGGTATTTACCTTGGTCAGGATCAAGGAAGAAACTTCTTAGCTGTTGTCGATGTTGATGAGGCTACAAGACTTGGTCGATCCTATGGTCAAGAAAGCGTTCTTACAAACGATGGCCTTGTGTACTCAAACCCAAGACCAGACACATTAGCTACAGGACAAGTTAAGTTCGGAGAAGAGGCTTTAGCTGAAGAGTTTTATTCAGTAATTAAAGGCACCCCATTCTCAATGGGCCTAGACTTTGATACTGGTCTCGGCAACCCTGTAATTCCTGAGGGATACTTTACATCAGAGGCCCGTCCACAGTTGCCATTGAGGGACGCTGACGGCAAGGTTGAGCTTCATCACTGGTCTGGGCGGGAACTATCTGAGATAGACCCAGAGTTCGCTGGCACAGGCCCTCTACAGGGCGCTGAGAGGCGCAGAGGGGCTAAGACTACGTTCTTTGGTATCAACCCTAAGCAAAACCAAAGATCACAAGGTACGGGCTACGTTAAAGAAAGTGGTCTTGGTGCCAATGAACACATTGTGGCTGTTGATCCAAACAGGCTGTACCCTTGGAATGAAGACCCTGACGGTATCTTGCCCAGCGTCTATACAAACCCCAATGGTTCAAAGTCAGACGCTGACTATGAGGCTAAGATTAAATCGGCTGGTTACTTAGGTTTTTACATTACGGAGAGTAGTACAAACCAATCTCCTCACGGAAATACCGCTGGCCTATTTTACAAGATGCCTGTGGAAAGTGTTGAGAGCAGAGACTCAATACGCAGTGAACTTTTAGGTAAGAAGCAATCCAAGGCAATTACAAGATTTAGGAAAGATATACCTTCTGAGGTATATGACGCATTTGAACAGACCGCCAATACTCAAAGAGGCGATCCAGAGCTTGCAATGACAGCAGTTCAAAGAGCATTAAGTGGCAACATACTTAGTGTAGCGGTAGAACATGTGGGTGATTTAACTCACAGAATGTCTGAAAAGGGTGCTGTATACGGTTCTGAGTTTGTATCTCCTAAAGTAAATCAAAGATTAAAAGACTTAAAAAGTGGTTACGGGTTTTTAAGAGACCATTACGAAGCTTTAAACAGAACTATAGATTTTGAATTTGAGAAAAAATATCCTAAAGTTAAAAAAGATACTCCCACATATGATAAGTTCAAATTTAAATTCAAAAATAATATTGAAAATGCTTTAGATAATTATTCCGATCAACACAAAAAAGTTCCAGTTTGGAATGAAATGCAACTTGCAGGTAGGGAAGCTGCAATTGCTCTAGGCGAACTTGACGTTAACAAAGCCATACAGAATTTAGAAAAAATAAAAAAAGCAATTGATGATGGAACTTATAAAGAAAAGTCTATTCAATTTGACAGAAGCATAGACACAAGAAATAATAAAAAACTATCTCGCGCTGTTGGTCTTGAGCCACATCCTGACGTAGTAAAAGCTTATAAAAAGACAATAGATGCTGATGATCAGGCCGCAGATTATAATTATAGAGGAAATAAAGCCAGAGTAACAAGAGCGGCTAATCATTTATCAAAGATGATTAAGAAACACCATCCTGATTTAAGCTCTCAAGAAAAAATCAATCTGCGTTCTAAGCTTCAAGATATGGAAGAAGGTGTTGAGACTGATAAAGTTCAATTGAACCAAAAGTTCTCTCGCGCAATACCACTTACCAAAGAACAATATGACGCTAGCATTCTTGACTACTTGGACCCTAAGACAGGCAAGCCTGTATTTAAAAGCCCAGCGGGT
>UEXN01001003.1_pt3 | contig 16202 bp, 24 predicted proteins | sample 1796711 | NCBI WGS metagenome assembly UEXN01 (sample SAMEA4772470, study PRJEB27181) | metagenome | reverse complement strand
CAAAGAATGTTGAAGAGGACCACGTCGTTTTAATTCCCGATTCTGATGGAATCGGCAAGAACGTAGAATATGGAAAAGAGGTTTTAAGTCAAAATGGTGCGATTGTTGAAGATGCCCTGCGTATCAAACTCGGTAAAGTTGATTGGTTATTCGTCCTTGCTGGCGGTGGCGGTGGTACCGGTAGTAGTGTTACCGCTCTGCACCCTGTCTTTGAGCGTTACATGCGCTCTGTGCAGTCGAGCGGCAAAGTCGTTTACGTAGTATCATGGCCAACCGCACAAGAAAACCTTAATCCCACAATCGCTCGGAATGCGTTGACGCTGGCAAATGATGTTGCCCAGTATCCGCATATCATCTTAGATAATGAACGAGCCACACGCTTACTTCGCGGCAGAATCGGCATGCTTGGCATGTACCCTGTCGCCAACACAACTTTTGCTAAGTCGTTAGCCCAAGTGTTAAAACTCTCCACTGAGGATTCACCGATCCAATCTTTTGATAGCAAAGATTTGGAAACATGTTTGGGCAATGACGGTCGCGCTTTTATGGGCTCGACTATGATAAAGGACCCAAATACTGCAAAGCTTGGATCGGTGATCCTTCACAACTGCATGAATCGTTCTGCATGTCCCCCACCCAAGGGTAAGGCTGCTGCAGGCTCGTTAGTGCTCGTTGTGTCAGAAGAGATGGTGGCTGATCCAAAAGTCAGTAAAAATATTGAGTCGGCAATTGCTTATGTCGGCGGTCGATGCGAGACACTTTTCTCTGGCGTTTATGTTAGAAAGAATGTGCCCGGTCTGATTGCGATACTAAGTATGAATGGATTGGCAACATAGGAGATTATAATGCAAAAACTATTTGAAAATTGGCGAAAGCACATAAATGAAGATGAATCAGAAAAACTTGATTTTGTTGGCGATGGGTCCGCTTGGAAATTAGCCCAAAACGATGCCGTGCTTCCTAAAAAATACCCCCAAGAAGCAGCCGAGCTTGAAAAAAAAGGATTAACAGATAGATACTTTGCCGCAGCAACAGCAGCAAAAAAGAAAGAAGGCAAGTTTCTGCACCCCGGTCAATATTTGAAACAGCCTGACGAATTGGACGCCTACTTGGGACTATCACAAGAAGCACCAGCGACTGCGCCATCAAGCGGTGGCGGCAAGCAAGCGGTAGTTTCTAATGTTCAAAAAATGTATGATGATTTGCGGACTTACGATACAAAGTTTCAAAAAAATCCCGAGATCAGAAAAAAATATGAAGCTGCTTTGGGTGCAATTAACTCCCTGTTAAGGAGTTTATAATAAGCATGAATGGATTAGCAACATGAAGATCACAAGACAAAAATTAAAGCAGATTATTATGGAAGAAGTGAAAGATTTTGAACAAGATCTCTACCCTGGAGCAGACGAGCGCGGCGATCCTGATAACTGGAAGCATTCTTATGATGATGACGAGCTACCATTTGATGACACCAACAAGTTTGTCAAAGCGTATAATATGATTTCAGATGCTGTAGAAAGCGGAACATTACCGGAATCTGTAGAAGATGCAGTTTTTGATATGCTTGGGAAACTAGGGATTAATTTATAGGAGATTATGATGAAAAAACTATTTGAAAATTGGCGAAAGCATATAAACGAAGAAGCGGAGGCACTATCAAACATTGATGACCAAGGCAGATATACAGGACCACAACTAGACGAAAAAGAAGTTTTACAGTTGGTCCAAAATTTATATAAAGCTATGCGCTCCGCGCGCGGTAATGTTCAAGGGCACTCGCGCAATGGAACAGTGAAAGATTGGGCGTCCCAAGAAGCCAAAGAAAGAGCCACTAGACCCCAGCCGGAGCTTGAACTTAAAGCGTGGTTTCAAGACAGGGTGGGTGCACCCATGTACCACGCCAGCAGAGCCATGGCACCAGTATATGATGCTGTTAAACAGGGATGGCGAGGATCTGCAAACTGGGTGGATATTATCACACATTATGCCGGCGATATGGCGGAGAAGTTTTTGAAGGTAAAAACTCCGGAAGAAAAAGTCGCATTTCTAAATCAATGGGACGAAATAACTAAGGAATACTTCGAAAACACCGAGAGATTCGGGAAAGGTAGTATAAGATGAAACAACTATTTGAAAATTGGCGAAAGCATACGATAGAAGAAAAAGCAGAGCTAAAGATCCCAGTCGAAAAATATGAAGCTGCTTTGGGTGCAATTAACTCCCTGTTAAGGAGTTTATAACTAAGTATGAATGGATTAACAACATAAAAGGAATAATATAATGGCTAGAAGAAAAAACACAAGAAGATTTGACCCTCGTTACTTTATGGACGAGAAGACAGGCATTATCAAAGAAAATTTCGACAGACAAAAGTTCGAAGAGATGGCTCAGGTCTTACGCGATGATTTTGCTGATATAATAGAAAAGGTTGAAGTCCTTAATATTGATAATGAAGAGCCGGCAATACCATACGCAAAAGTCACTTTTTTGAATGGCACGACAAAACATTACGACGATCCTATCAGAATGGAGAATGACATATCGGACTTAGTCCACCATGGTGAACTTAGTGATATTGATACTAGATATCCGGCGGAACCAACACTATGAAGGTTACAAAACAACAACTAAGTATGAATGGCTTAGCAACATGAAGATTGCAAAACAAAGACTTAAGCAGGTTATCAAAGAAGAGATTTCCAACGCTCTTGTTGAATTTGATTTGGATTCTGAACTTGCATCCGTTGAGACAGGCGCGGATTTAGCAGACAAGAAAAGAACACATCGACAAACCAGAGACCAGTTGTTGCAAACCTCAATAGCACTTCAGCTAGTGTTAGAATTGGCGAACGAGGTGCGCAACAAAAAGTCAAAATTTTTCCAGAAAGATATGCCACACGGTCCAAAGCTTGCTCATTATGAACAAATTAATAAATTTGCAAATATCCTAACAACTATAGCAAAACAAGTAAAAGATTCTGAATCCTTAGATGAGAGTTATCAGCCTGAGTTAGAATTTGAAAATCAACAAATGAGAGAACTAATAGATGTTATTAAAGGTCTTGGCACTGAGATGAAGCAAGTAGGCTATGGCGGCATGACTCCTGACGAGAGAGAAGTGGATAATTTAATATTAGGAAAACTTAAATTAGACTTTAATGAAATAGTAAAAAAACATGCTGAGTTTATATTTGAGCAATTTGTAGAGTTATCCAGTGAAGAATTGGTTCCAGAAAAACTCAGAAGCTATTTAAAAAATGATGGCGGCGGCTATATTTTTAGACCCATGAAACAAAAAGCACAAAGAGGATATTGATATGAATTGGTTAAAGAAATTATGGAGTTGGTTTACAACGCCAAGTGAAGACACATGTTGCGCCCAGCCACATGAGGTTGAAGTTGCAGAGGAAAGAAGTGTACAGAAAATTGTATATGATCTTTGCCGTACCGCTGGCATACCTCACCGCGACATAGCTAAAAACAAAATTACTGAGACTTTTGAACAGTGGTATACCGGCGCTACTGACGAGAATGAGATTAAAGCAGCGATGGATGATTTTAAAGAAGAACACCCAGCGCTTAAGCCAAAATTACAAAGACTGTAATAAATGAAACTTACAAGCATACAACTTAAAAAGATCATCAAGGAAGAGCTTGAGAAACTCCTTGAAAAAACCTGACCAGATGAAGAAGGCTCAGTTGAGCTTGATGAAGAAGAGAATAACCCATGGGCGATATGCACAGCGCAGGTAGGTCGAGAAGACAAAGATAAATATGAAAAATGTGTTAAAAGCATAAAGAAACAAAATAGAGGCAAAAAATGATGAACTATGTCCAAGGAAAATTAGACAGACTAGTCGAAAAGATGATTTCCCGCAAGTTCCTTGTATGGTTAACCGCTACGGGATTGCTAGCATTTTCAGATCTTGCATCTGGAGATTGGGTAATCATATCTGCTATTTACATCGGTGGTCAGACAGTCATCGATGGCATTGCAAAACTAAAAGGTGTTGCATGAGTTGGGCAAAGGTTCTACAATTTGCACTTAAGAACTGGCGAGAAATTCTCGTCATTTTTTCTTTGTCACTTGTGTCTCTTAAGATGCGCATGGATTATAACGCACTTAACAAAGCGTATGAGATCTCAAAACAAGAAACCGAAGAACGCATTGAAGCCCTACAGTACATACACAGCGAAGAACTCGCACGCCGCGAGCAAGCAATTGATACTTACAAAGAAGCCATGAAAGAATTGAGAAATGAATATGAAAAGTCTCAAGAAGACTTAGAGAATGAAAAGCAAAAAAAAACTAAAGAATACGAGAGACAGTTCTCGCAAGACAAGGAGGCGTTAGCAGATGAGATTATTAACACTTTTGACTTTGACTATGTGGAGTAACACTGCATTAGCAAATGATACCGGTACATTTACATTCTTAGGCTTAAACCAGTGTGCACCATTTGAAGGCGTACTGTATGATCCATTAGCAAATGCTTCAATATTGATGAAAACTCAATCTGCTAAAAGCGCATGTGATATTCGTTTGAAATATGAATTAGGTATACAATCTACTGAATATGAGTTAAAATTAGAAAACTTAACAATAAGGCATGATTCGCTAGCACAAGAGTATACTACAACTCTTGAGTCGTTGAAGAGGGAGAATAATTCTCTTTCCGAGGCGCTAAGAAAGCAAAGCAAAAAGAACCCCGCACTCTGGGTTGTCTTGGGAGTAGCTAGCGGAATGGCTATATCTTATGGAGCATACAAGGTATTCGATGAGTAGTAAAGACTACGATAAAATAGCAGCCGCCGAAAAAGCTATTAAAGAAAAGTACGGCGAAGAAGCAGTAACTAATCCGAGATCAAATTGGGACGAAGAAAAAGAAAAAGAGTATCTCGAACAAATGAAAGAGTTGTACCGCCGCAATAATAACAAAAGAGAATGGCAAGAAAAAATAGATGTTAATGGCGTAAAGATATCAAAAAAACTACTTAATAGAGAATCTCTGAAAAATTGTCTCGTTTGTGGCGCTTTTCCAAAAAGCGTCAGAGATGATGTGTCATTGATAAAATTTGATTGTTGCAGTAAATGTTACATTCAATACGTCGAAGACAGAGAAGAAAGATGGCTAAAAGGATGGAGACCAAATAATGGCAACAGTTTATGAAATAGTACAAGGGCTTTCACAAGCCGCAGCTAATGCTTACGATGGAGCGTTAGGTGAAGATTACGAACCGGTGAAGACCGGCGCCCTCCGTCGAGAAGAAGGAGATGCACTGATCGACCAAAGAGTCATGGATGGCTTTGGTGTTAAGTTTTACGGGAACATGATGTGCCTGTCATACCATTCAGAAATTCAACTTAAAGAAGTATATGCTTCAGGATTTGAAAGCGACACAGAGCAAAGAATAGCTGATATCGCTGGTTGGCTTAAGAAAGAATATAAGAAGATCACAGGAGATTCAGTCACTCTCACCAAAGAAGGTGAAATAGATGTCCGAGTTGAAAACTCATCTCGCGTACGCTCATGGGTTACAGCCAAGATGCATTACCGTGTTGGTGGTTTAGATGAAGAGATGCAAAATGAGGCGCCCTCGCATGATCGCTTAGACAGTGGTTGGAAGAAGTTTCTTTCCCAAGGTGGGTGGAATGGCAAAGGCGGCAAGCGCCCAGAGAACGAGACCAAGAAAAAGGAATCGTAAAGTGAAAGTCGTCACAGGGTCATTGAAAGATGTATGAGTTTCAAACTAGATAAAAAACAACAAGTTAAAGAAATACTTAAATGCGGGAAAGACCCCGCATATTTTCTTAAGACTTATGCAAGAATCTCACATCCACTTCACGGACTTATTCTTTTCGACACATATGATTTCCAAGACGACCTCTTGCATGATTTTAACGATCATCGTTTCAATGTCATTTTAAAAGCAAGACAGCTTGGAATATCAACTATTACAGCCGGATACATTGTTTGGCTAATGTTGTTTCATCGCGACAAAGCTATTCTCGTAATGGCAACTAAGTTTGCGACAGCAGGAAACCTTGTAAAGAAGGTTAAAGGTATCATGAGAAATGTGCCTGACTGGTTGAGTATAGCCACAATCACTGTAGATAACCGAACTTCATTTGAATTGTCGAACGGTTCATCCATCAAGGCTGCTTCTACTTCTGGAGATGCTGGTCGTTCTGAAGCGCTTTCTTTGTTGGTACTCGATGAGGCTGCTCATATTGAAGGGCTGGACGAGTTGTGGACCGGTCTATATCCAACACTGTCTACTGGTGGTCGATGCATTGCACTGTCTACCCCAAATGGAGTTGGTAATTGGTTTCATAAAACCTGCACTGACGCTGAGACCAATACAAACAATTTTAATTTAACAACTCTTTCTTGGGATGTACACCCCGACCGCGATGAAGCTTGGTATAAAAAAGAAACCAAGAACATGTCAAAGCGACAGATTGCGCAAGAGCTTGAATGTAATTTCAACACCTCCGGTGAAACTGTCATTGATCCAGACTGCATGAAGTGGCTTCTTGAAAACGTTAAAGAACCTAAGCACCGAACAGGGTTTGATCGCAACTTTTGGATTTGGGAAGAATTTGATCCTAGCTACAACTATCTTGCAGTGGCAGATGTTTCCCGCGGCGACGGCGCCGACTTTTCTACTTTACATATGATTAAATTAGAGACCCTGGAAATCGTGGGCGAATATCAAGGGAAGCCAACGCCCGATATGTATGCAAACTTCTTGAATCAAGTAGGGAGAGAATTTGGAAATGCCATGCTTGTGGTAGAGAATAACAACATCGGTTACACAGTCCTCGATAAATTGGTTGAACACGCCTATCCAAATTTGTACTACTCTATTAAATCTACACACGAGTACATAGAGCAATACCAAGCAGAAGCAATGAATTCTGCAGTTGCCGGTTTTACTACTTCTATGAAAACTCGCCCGCTCATAATAGCGAAATTAGAGGAGTTTATCAGAAATAAACTAATTACCATATATTCTTCTCGTACAATTAACGAGATGAAAACTTTTATTTGGAGGAATGGCAGACCACAGGCAATGAAAGGATACCATGATGACTTGATTATGGCACTGGCAATTGCCTGCTGGGTTAGAGACACAGCATTGCATACAAGCGCAAGAGATTTAAACTATCAAAAAGCTTTTGTTAATGCCATAGTTACTAGCAAAACTACCATGAATACACAAATAAAAGGACAACAAGGCTACAAAAAAGACAATATATTTGATAAAATAAGTGAAGCTAGAAACTTGTATGATCAATATAAGTGGATTATAAAGTGAGAAAATAAAAATGGCAGAAAACAGAAGAAGATTAAAAGGCAACAACCCAGCGAACCAGCAGTCAGAGTTATTCAAGAGATTAACTAGATTGTTTTCGGGACCCATCATCAATTATCGGTCCCAATCTGGACGCAAAATTAGGCGCCAACATCTTGATAAATACTCATCTAGATTTAAATCAGCGTCTGGTCAGCAATTCAAGAAGACTTTATATAATCCATTAGACAATCTTGCGACAAACGCAATTGCCAATCAACGTCGTTCTGAGCGCTACGTAGATTTTGATCAAATGGAGTACACACCAGAGATAGCATCCACGATGGATATTTATGCCGATGAGATGACAACATACTCTGATCTCAAGCCGATGCTTAATATAAAATGCCCCAACGAAGAGATACGTGCAGTGCTAGCATTATTGTATGACAATATTTTAAATTTACAATACAATCTTTTTGGGTGGTCAAGAACAATGTGCAAATATGGAGACTTCTTTCTGTATCTTGACATTGATGAAAATCACGGAGTGAAGTCTGCTATTGCTCTTCCGGTGCAAGAACTGGAGAGAATGGAAGGACAAGACTCAACTAACCCAAACTACGTTCAGTATCAGTGGAATTCAGCCGGCATGACTTTCGAAAATTGGCAGATTGCACATTTCCGCGTTCTAGGCAACGACAAGTATGCCCCTTACGGTACTTCTATTTTAGAACCTGCACGCCGCATATGGCGCCAGTTAGTCTTGATGGAAGATGCAATGATGGCTTATCGAGTAGTACGCTCATCAGAACGCAGAGTTTTCAAGATTGATGTTGGAGCAATCCCACCACAAGATGTTGAACAGTATATGGAAAAGATTGTGACTCAACTTAAGAGACACTCAGTCGTTGATGCCAGCACTGGAAGAGTTGATTTGCGCTATAACCCAATGTCTATTGAAGAAGATTATTTCATCCCAGTAAGACAAGGCTCTGCTACAGAGATTACTAACCTTGCGGGTGGGCAAAACATTACACAAATTGATGACATTAAGTACCTTCGTGACAAGCTTTTTTCCGCGCTAAAAATTCCCCAAGCATATCTTGCGATGGGTGAAGGTGCAGCAGAAGATAAGACAACGCTTGCACAAAAAGACATTCGCTTTGCAAGAACGATCCAGAGACTTCAAAGAGTTATCATCGCCGAGCTTGAAAAGATTGGAATCATCCACTTGTATACATTGGGCTTCCGCGGCGACGATCTTCTGAGCTTCAGTCTTTCTCTCAACAATCCTTCAAAGATATCTGAACTTCAAGAAATTGAACACTGGAAGGCAAAGTTTGACATTGCTGCTTCGGCAACCGAAGGGTTCTTTAGTCGTCGCTGGGTGTCTGAAAATATATTTGGAATGTCGTATGAAGACTTTGTACGGAACCAAAGAGAAATGTATTATGATCGTAAACAAGACGCCTCGCTCCAGGCAGTCGCCGAAGGTGGCGCCGGCGCTGAAGGCGGAGGTGGAGGACTCGGTGGCGACTTAGGTGGTGACTTAGGTGGCGATCTTGGTGGAGAAGGAGACCTTGATCTTGGTGGACCAGAAGAAATGCCAGCCGGAGATGCGGGTCCTGATGCATCACCCGACGCCGATGCTGGTGGTGATGATTCTCCATTGTTGGCAGTACCGCCAGGTTCTCGTGATGCGCCAAGAACCTATGAAAAGAGCACATACAACCCAGTGAAAAATGACAGAAGAAAGGATTCTGGACCAAGAAAGCGAAACTATGCTGCCAAACGAAGTGCAGAAAAGAGTAGCAATACCACACGTAATGTGTTCCCAGGATCTGAAATCAATAGTATTCCAAGTATTGCAAAAGGTATTTATGAAGAAGACGCATCTATTTATAATTTGAAGGAACAGACGGAAGAAGATAGATTATTTCGCGTCCCGGAATCAGTTAGAGATATTTTAGAGAGTCTAGAGAATAATAGTTTATTAACGGAGCAAAAAAATGAAGAGAAGACACAATAAGAAAAGAAACACCGCGCTTGTGTATGAAGCGCTTATCAAAGAGGCGACAGCTGCAATTTTGAGAGGCGATCATTCGACTAAGGAAAAGGTAGTTTCGATTGTGAAGAAGCATTTCGGATTTAACTCAGTACTCAGAAAGGATCTACAATGCTATCAGTCACTTGCAGAGAATCAAAGCTTGAGCACGGAGGATTCTAGAAGAATTTTAAACGAAACTAAGATGCAAAAGAGACTTATAGATCCGACAGCATTGTTCAAGGCTCAATCAGAAGCAATAAAAGATGTAAACATTCAGATTGATTCAGATATTTTTAACAACTTTGTTCCCAACTATAAAACATTAGCTACAATTGATCAGATGTTTTCCTTGAAGACTTCTCCAAAGGATAAGGTTCTTTTAGAAAATGAGATTGTTACATTTATGTCTGATGAAATTCAAGAGATTGAGACCCAAACAGTTGATGATTTAGTGATAACAACTTTTGTGGAGAAATTTAACAAGAAATATTCCAACAATCTGTTAGAAGAACAACGAGAACTTCTAACACACTATATCTTATCATTCTCAGACAACGGAGTGTCTTTGAAAATGTTTCTAAATAATGAAATTTCAAGACTCAAAGAAGCACTCAGTAGTGGGATCATGACAGATGAGATCAAATCAGACAAAGATATGGCTGATAAGACAACTCGTGTTGTTGAAAAATTGGAGTCGTACTCTGGCTCAAATGTTAGTGATGACTTATTGTTTTCTATTTTGAAAACTCAAGAACTTGTAAAGGAAATCAGCGATAATGGCTCTAACGATTAAGATTGGTCGTGGCAACCAAAGCGCCACGGTACGACTTGAGATGGACTTGAGAAAGAGTATGAACGGCGATCTTATGATCTTCGATCATGGAGACATAGATATCGTCTTGTCGCCAAGCAGTAACAAGGTAGTTGTTTTTCCGAAAGAAAACATGAGCGATCTTGTATACGGTGCTCAAAATAGACTTTTCACTCACCTGAGAAAAAAGGGTCTTGTAATCCCTGAGTCAATTCAAGCATCTTCGTTTTGCGGTGCCTTTGAAGCAACTATGCAAGATTCATTTAAAGAAAACTTAAACTCAGCAAAGATGACTTTGATAAACATTTCAGAGTTTATTGATGAAGAGAGACCATACTTTGAGTCTATGGAAGCAATAGTGTCCATGACGGATGACGAGCTTATTCATCCAGACAAAGAGGACTCTACCGAACTTGGTGAGGTCCCCCAATCTACAGAGAAGGGGTCTATCCGACCGGGCTTCATCCGAGACCCATACTCACTAAACTACCTATACACCATTTAGGATTATTAATGGAATTAATGACATTCATCTTGTGTGCCTACGGGCTGACACAGATATTAGTTTATAGCGACATGCCGGCTATAAAACAAATTAGACCGCCAAAGGATTCACTCGGTGGTTACGGGAAAGTTTTTCACTGTCCAATGTGCATGGGTTTTCATGTAGGTTGGGCTTTGATGTTGCTTTCACCATTTACAGAACTATTTAGTTTTGAAGTTTCTGTTTTTAACTTTTTCCTCTTGGGATGGTTATCTTCCGGAACATCCTATATATTAAACATGGTCTTTGGAGACAACGGAGTTAAATATGAACACAAATACTTGGACAAATAAGTGGATGCTGCAGCCAGTTAGGCGCTGCTGCAAAGGATCTTAGCTATGAGTCAGAAATTATTGAGAGAGTATTACGAACTTTGCGATGGTGGCGTTTGTCAAGATTTACTGACTGAGGAAGAAAAGGCGTTTGTTGCTAACGGTGGTATGTATCTATCTGGAATTATTCAAAGATCAGATACCGTCAATGGAAACGGTCGCGTTTATCCTCACAATGTTCTCGTTCGCGAAATGAAAAATTATGATAAGCTCGTCAGTGAACGAAGAGCTTTGGGAGAACTAGATCATCCTGAAGATTCGGTCATCAATCTTAAAAACGCGTCACATATGATGACAAAGGTTTGGTGGGACGGCAAGAATGTTATGGGCAAAGCAAAAGTGCTCGACACTCCCGCCGGCAAAGTATTACAAGAACTTGTCCGTGCTGGTGTTAGCATTGGGATATCATCCCGTGGAATGGGATCAGTATCAGAATCACAAGGCAATACAGTTGTTGAAGATGACTTTCAGCTAATTTGTTTTGACTTTGTATCGGAGCCCTCAACTCCTGGTGCTTTCATGATGAAGGAAGCTAAACAGTTTCAAAACAAAGTATTTACCAAAGCCGACAGAATCAATAGATTACTGAACGAGGTTTTGGATGATGAGTAGCCCCGAAAGCTTTCATGATAAGTGGAAAAGCTTTTTGGTTGAATCGAAAACCAATAGCGAAAGTTTATCAGAAATAGACGCAGTCGGTGCTATTGGGAACGCATTAAAGAAGTTCGGAATGGGCGACCGCCCAAAAGGTCGCTTAGGTGGCATGAGAAGACCTGGAGCAGTTACTAAAAAGAAACAGCAAGATACCCCAGAAGATAAAGAAGAGACGGCACTTATTGTTAGAAATACTAACGCAATAGAAAAGACATCTTCTGAGCAAGAGTTTGACGCTCTGATGAAAACCCCGGAATTCACCGATCTTAAAAAGAATGATCCGGAAGGGCTCGATAAGGTTATGAACTCGGTCTCCAAAGCCAAGATCGAACCACTGATTAACAGTTTTGCAACTTCGATGATGACAGGGGCATATGATTCGGTAGTTAAAATATTACAAAAATTGAATGTAAGGAGAGCTTCTGCAGTTGCTCCAATCTTGGATAGAATAACAGGATTCAGTGGTTCGGAACGAAGAGAACAATTGTTTAGTTTTAGTACTGATTCTCTAAACGAGCAAGACAATTCAGGATTTAACTCTGCTCTCGAAAGAAACATATCAATGATATTCGCTCTTCTGAAATCAGATTATCAGAAATATATTGTGGGCAGCGCGATGATGTTGTTTTGGCAAAAAGTTGTAGATGAGAATACTTATAATTTGCCGGAGCAGCAATTATTAGCAGCAAGAAGCATAGCCAAGATACAAACTGATTGGATCAGTAAGAATGTCGATCTTCAAGCTATGGATGATAATAGAGAGAAGAACCAAGCAGATCTCAATAAAGCCGCTAAAGATCCAGAAGTTAGTGATTTATTGGCAGGCGACACACAACAAACCTAAATGGAAAACAAATGAACAAGACTGATTTAAAAAGGCTAATTAAGCCAATTGTTAAAGAATGTATTAACGAAGTACTCATAGAAGAGGGTGTTCTATCGAACGTGGTCTCCGAAGTAGCTAAAGGAATGCAGGGGAACATGATTGTGGAGACACCACAGCGTCCCCAACGCTCATCACTCTCCTCAGATCCCGAAATTAAAAAGAAAGCAGAACAAGCTTCTCAAAGAATCCAAGAGCATCGGTCAAAAATGATGGAAGCAATCGGAAGTGAAGCTTATAATGGTGTTAATCTGTTTGAAGGGACTGTACCAGCCCCAGCGCAGCAACAAACCACAGCCGGCGCCTCCGATTTAGGAAACCCTACTGACTCCGGAGTTGATATCAGTTCTCTTATCGGTGGAGCATCACAAGTTTGGAAGGCAATGAAATGAAAAAGCAGTGTAATTTTAAAGTAACAGCAAGAGAGTGCCGCGGCAATGCGGAGAAAATGATTAGAAAGTTTATTCGCAAGACCAAGAAAGAAGGCATATTGGATGAAGCCCGAGAAAGACGATACTACGAGAAGCCCTCTGTTAAGAAAAGAAAAAAGAGTGAAAAAGCGCGCCGACTTAGAGCTAGACAAGAACAAAAGAGACTTAGAGCCAAAGAAAGGCGCGACAGAAGAAACAACTGACTATTTATACTGAATGCATTAAAAATTGGGAGCTAAAATTATGGCAAATTCAAATGGAAATTTTATTAAATCATATCACATGGAAGTGGGCATAAACCACGTTCCTGCCTATCAAGTAAGCGGAAGACCTTATATAAGTTCGAGTGTTATATACAACGATACTGCTCGTGTGGTATCTCTACCATACGTGAGTAGATGGTTTCAAGTATATAATAAAGGCGTATCAGACCTAAGAGTTGGATTCTCAGCCCATGGCATCGAAGGTATTGCTGGACCCGACGGTAATGAGAGTCACTACTTTATAGTCCCACCCAGTGGGTCAGGTGGCTTTGGGAAGTCGGAACAGTTTGAGATAAAGGTGTCAGAAATTTGGCTCTATGGCGCCACTGCTGGCACATGCGACGTGGTATCAGGCTTAACGACGATTCCATCTCAAAGATGTAATACAACCTCCGGCAACTCTTGGAGCGGATCCGCAGGAGTCGGCTAAACATGTCATTTGGATGGGCATACGTAGACTGCGGAACTTCCGGCGGTGGACAGGCAGCAGGACCAACAGGGTCAGTTCAGTTTTTAACTGGAGCTAACTCTACCAGCGGGTCTGCAAGTCTTTTATATCATACGTCTGCGTATGGTGGATACACAGCCAGCACTTTGGTGATGACTGGTACATTGGTGGTCGATGGAATAATCAGCGCCAGTCACTATCATATCGAAAACGTTACCGAGATTGATTCTAGTGGTTCAACGTACTTTGGTAATAGTGATAACGATTTACATTCCAGAACTGGTAGTCTTGTAGTTATCGATGAAGCCAATAACAAGATATTAAGCGCGAGTACGACAACCGAAGCAGTTCATGTGCGTGGTTTGAACGTTCTATACGAACCCGTAACGGGAACGTCAGTAACAGCCAGTGCTCCCAGTTATATATTGGGTGTACAAAACACATCAAATGTCGAAATACTTATACCAAGTGCTTCCATCTATGGCTCTGGCTCTTTGCTTCTGGTTAAAGATGAAGTCATTAGAGTAGGAACAAATATTCGACTCAGCGCTTCAAGTGGTTACACAATTGATGGATCCTCGTTTTATATACTTACCGGAACATTACCGGCAATTAGTTTATATTCTAATGGAGCCAACTGGTTTGTCTTCTAATTAATAAAGGGAGACACCGTAAATGGCTTACAATGCTATATCTGGTACGATCATTGCGGCGCACAAATATTTGCCAGCCAGTGGTTCGCTTACTGCCAATATTCTATCTGGAAACTTAAGCACATCTGATGGTGGCGAAGTTATTAATGTACCACGTGTATCTAACGCAACCAACAACGCGATTATTACGAATGTTGGTGGAGATGCAAACACATTAACGTGTGAAAGTAATCTCACGTTTGATGGTAGTACATTGGGAGTTGTCGGTGACATTTCCGCTAGCGTCGGGATATCCGCCTCAATCTTCATAGGAGACGGCAGCCAACTAACAGGAATCTCAGGCAGTGGCGGCGCAAACCCACTGGGACCAGAGTACTCCATACAGATTAAACAAGATGATGGAAACATCTCTGGCTCCTCTGCTCTATCTTTTCAAAGCAACGTGTTGACTATAGGTGGAGGATTGATATTGTCTCGACGATTCATCAGCACATCAATCACCGCATCAACTACTGATTATTACATTGGCGCCAGTACTCAGAATGGTCCTCTGTCGATAACGCTGCCTGCAGCTGGTCTTCTCGGAAATGGTCAAACATATGTGGTAAAAGATGAATTCGGCGCCGCAAATACCAATAATGTTACAATTGTGGCATCTGGTTCACAAACAATCGACGGCTCAAATTCAATAGTTTTAGAGTCACCCTTTGCATCGATTCAGCTTTATTGCAACGGCTCAGATAAATTTTATATTTACTAAAATTTTTAAGCATCCATAGTACTAATTATAAGCGACTCCTCGTGCGTTCACGAGGATCAAATTTGGATAAGTTTATCTTATTCGAATTTACCATAAAACAAAACTTATAATATGGAGGGTTTTTAAAAATGGCTTACAAATTCCAATTAGGGCATGCAATCATGTCTGGTGCTTTGGACCAAGATGGTGATGTTCTCATCAAGGACGAAGCGGGCAATGTTGCCCTTTCATTAGAGCAAGACGGTGATCTGTCTGGTTCTGGTGATTTCGAGTTCGGCGGTTCCGTCAAACTCCTCGGTACTGCACAAGCTGCAGCTACCCTCGCAGAAGATGCAATGTTTTACATCGATGCCTCTGACGGTCTCATGAAGCGCGATTCATTTTCTAACTACGCTGACACCGCAGCTGGTGTTGGTCTTGGCGCATCAGGCGGTGTATTCTCGCTTGATCTTAACGAGTTAGGCGCCGCCGCAATTGCTGCTGGCGATAGCTTCGGCTTCATCGACGCAACTGATGGCAATGCTTCCAAGAAAGAGACAGTCGACGACCTCGCTACTCTTTTCGCTGGTGACGGTCTTTCCGCAGCTTCTGCAGTTCTTGCAGTTGCGGTTTCTGGCGCAGTTCACATTGACACTGACAAAGTTAGTATCACTGGTTCTATCGCTGGTGATGGTCTTGGCTACATCGGCGGTGTTAACAGCATTCAAGCTCTGAAAGTAAACGTTGATGATTCATCAATTGAAACTAACTCTGACACACTTCGTGTCAAAGCTGCTGGTATCACTGACGCTATGCTCAACGATGATGTCGCTACTGGTCTTGCTGGTGACGGTCTCGGTGCTAGCTCTGGTGTCTTGGCGGTTAACGTCACAGGCGCAGTTCACATAACATCCGATAAGGTTGGTATCACTGGTTCTATCGCTGGTCCTGGTCTCAATCACGTTGGCGGTGTCGACAGCATCCTTGGTTTAGAGATTGATATCTCTGAATTCTCGACTGCTACCCCAGCAGCAAGTGATTCATTCTTGTCGCTTGATTCTGACGGTGCTACAGAGCAACGTGTCACTACTGACG
>UEXN01001770.1_pt1 | contig 16282 bp, 9 predicted proteins | sample 1796711 | NCBI WGS metagenome assembly UEXN01 (sample SAMEA4772470, study PRJEB27181) | metagenome | reverse complement strand
AAGATGAAAGAACTAGAATACAAGCTAGTCAACAGTCTGAATTAATAGAACAAAGAAAAGGCAATCAACCAGCTAAAAAGTTTGAGTCATCAGGTAATGATATACTAGGTGGTAGAGGTCCTGCTGACATGTCTATGTTCGGACCGCAGTAAAAATTATTAATTATTATTATATTATATTATGGAAGAAAAAGAAGAAAACGTAGTTGAAGAAACTACACAAAAAACTGTTGAAACAGTTGATGAAAGTAAATTTGAATCTGCTGGAGACGATAGTGTTACTAAAGTAGATTTAAGTAAAAAACCAGAAAATGAAACCAAAGAAGAAGTTGTTGAAAACAACACTGACGACGGAGGAGTGGTTGAACTCACTGAAAATACCGACGCCACACAAGAACAAGAAGAATTACAACCGGAAGCAGAAACACAAGAAGCTCCAACTTTAGAAGAGGTTACAGAAGAAGAGGTTGAAGAATTAACTGAGCAAGTTGAAGAAGCGGTGGCAAAAGCAGAGGAAACTGGAAAAGAAATTCCTGAAAATATTCAAAAACTAATGCAGTTTATGCAAGAAACTGGTGGTGATTTACAAGATTACGTTAAGTTAAACCAAGATTATTCTGAATTAGATAATCATACTTTACTTAAAGAATATTACAAACAAACAAAACCTCATTTAGACAACGAAGAAATAGACTTCATGATGGAAGACTATTTTTCTTACGATGAAGATATGGACGAGGATAGAGATATTAAAAGAAAAAAATTAGCCATGAAGGAGCAAGTTGCTCAGGCAAGGCAACACCTGGACGGTGCAAAGTCCAAATATTATGAAGACATCAAATATGGTTCTAAGCTCACGGGTGAGCAACAGAAAGCAGTTGATTTTTTCAACAGATACAACACGGAATCAAAAGAGCAGCAACAAGTAGCAGAAAAACAACACCGTACGTTTTTAAATAAAACTAATCAAGTGTTCAATAAAAATTTCAAAGGTTTTGAATATAATGTTGGAGACAAAAAGTTTAGATTTAACGTTAAAGACTCAGATACGGTTAAAGGTAGCCAAAGTGACATTAATAACTTTGTCAAGAAGTTCTTGAACAAAAATAACGAAATGGAAGATGCTAAGGGTTATCACAAATCAATGTTTACCGCTATGAACGCTGATAAAATTGCTAGTCACTTTTACGAACAAGGTAAGGCTGACGCTTTAAAAAGTAGTGTAGCTAAAGCTAAGAACATCAATATGGATCCACGACAGCAACACGGTGGTGAGATCAATGCTGGTGGTGTAAAAGTAAGAGTGCTTGGTAACAATTCTAATGATTTCAAATTTAAAATTAAACAAAAATAACAATTTAAAAATTAAAAATTATGGCAATTACTGCAGGAGATAATTTGAATAGCACACCTTCACATATACAGAAGGCACTATCTTCAAACTATCTAGACCTAAACTCTTCAACGGGTTGGGCACAACAATACGTACCAGATCTTATGGAAAAAGAAGCTGAAGTTTTCGGACCGAGAACTATTTCAGGTTTCTTATCACAAGTAGGAGCTGAAGAATCTATGACTGCTGATCAAGTTATTTGGTCAGAGCAAGGTAGATTACATTTATCTTACAAAGGTAAAATCGCAACAGGAGGTACTACAGCTGGTGCTGATGGTGGTCCTGGTTCAAACTCATGTCAAGTTACTATTGAGCAAGATATGGACGGTAACGCAAAAACTGATGATCACGGTATTAGAGTAAACGATACTGTTATTATAGCTAACTCTGCTGGTGTTCACAAATGTGTGGTTCTTACAGCTGCGGCTTCAACAGCTACTATTGATGTTTTACCTTATGGTTCAGCAACAATAGCAGATAGCAACACTTCTTTATCATGTACTATATTAGTTTATGGTTCTGAATATGGAAAAGGAGTTTCTTATATGACTGGTGGAACATCTACAGCTCAACAAGACGCTAGAGGTGCTAACGAACCTTCTTTCAAAACTTTCTCTAACAAACCAATTATCTTAAAAGATTACTATTCTGTATCAGGATCTGATGCGTCTAGAGTTGGTTGGGTTGAAATTGCTTCTGAAGGTGGAGCTTCTGGATACTTATGGTACTTAAAAGCCGAGGCTGACACAAGAGCTAGATTTAACGATTATTTAGAAATGGCAATGCTAGAAGGTGAATTAAACGTTGCTGCTTCACAAGCTGATGGATCTAATGTTTTAACTGGTTCTGAAGCTGGCGCTGGAAACGTTGGTACTGAAGGTTTATTTGCTGCTATCGAAGATAGAGGTAACTTAACTTCTGGTGTTACTGGTGTTAACGCTGCTACTGATTTAGCTGAATTTGACGCTATCTTAGCTGAGTTTGACAAACAAGGTGCTATTGAAGAAAACATGATGTTCGTAAATAGAGCTACGTCTCTAGCGATGGATGATATGTTAGCTTCTATGAACTCTTACGGAGCAGGTGGTACTTCTTACGGAGTATTTAACAACTCTGAAGATATGGCATTAAACTTAGGTTTCTCTGGATTCAGAAGAGGTTCTTATGACTTCTATAAGTCTGACTTCAGATACTTAAATGACTTAGCTACAAGAGGTGGTATTAACGCTGCTTCTGCTGCTAACGCGATTAGAGGAGTTGTTGTTCCAGCTGGTACTTCAACTGTTTACGATCAAATGTTAGGTAAAAATCTTAAGAGACCATTCTTACATGTTCGTTATAGAGCTTCACAAACTGACGACAGAAGAATGAAGACTTGGGTTACTGGTTCTGTTGGAGCTGCTACATCTGCTTTAGACGCAATGGAAATCCACATGTTATCAGAGAGATGTTTAGTTACACAAGGTGCTAACAATTTCATGCTAATGAAATAAGCATTTATTATATTAAAAGACCGGGGCTTCGGCCTCGGCCTTTTATTTTTATTAATTTTATTATATATTATATTATGGCAAAGAAAAAAGAAACAAAACCAGTTGCAGTAAAAGAAACTGTAATTGAAGAAGAAACAATAGAAGTAGTAAACGAATTTAAAGAAGTTGAAATTCCAGAACCAAAAGCAAGAGAAAGAAAAGTACCTTCTAACGAGTGGGAAATAAAAGATAGAGTTTATCTTTTAAAAAATGATAAAAAGCCACTTTCTAGATCAATAAAAGCGACTGGTATATATTATTTTGACAAAGAAAAAGGCTACGAAAGAGAGCTTAAATATTGTCAAAATCAGAATACTCCATTTGTTGACGAAATGAAAGGAGATCAAAGACTAGAACATATCGTGTTTAGATCTGGTAGTTTGTATGTAGAAAAAGAAAAAGTAACTTTACAAAAGTTATTATCTTTGTATCATCCTCATAAAGACAATATATACGAAGAATATAAACCAGCAAAAGAAGCTGCTGATGAAATAGAAGTGTTAGATTTACAAGTAGACGCTTTAATTGCAGCTAGAAACATTGATATTGACATGGCAGAAGCTATTATGCGTGTTGAAAAAGGATCTGAGGTATCTAGGTTAAGTTCTAAGGAGCTTAAAAGAGATTTATTGGTATTTGCAAGTAATAATCCTAAACTGTTCTTAGAACTTGCGGATGATGAAAACGTGATGCTAAGAAACTTTGGTATTAAAGCTGTTGAAAACGGTATACTAAGATTATCTTCTGACCAAAGAAACTTCTTATGGGGAAGTAATGGTAGAAAGGTAATGACGATACCATTTGACGAGCATCCATATACTGCTTTAGCGCATTGGTTTAAAACTGATGAAGGTATGGAAATATATACAAATATAGAAAAAAGATTAAATTAATCTAACTGTAGAGCGGTCGCCCTACGGGGCGATCGTAAACTACAAATTAAAAAGAAATTATGGTAAATATAGACACGGTATATCAAAGAGTTTTAGCTTTAGCTAATAAAGAGCAGAGAGGGTATATAACACCCCAAGAGTTTAACTTATTTGCCAACCAAGCTCAGATGGATATATTTGAGCAATACTTTTACGACATAAATCAATTTGGTAGAGTATCAGGTAACAACAAGCCACACTCTGATCCTTTAGATATTTTAGAAGACAAACTAGATATTTTTCATACTACATTTACTTTGTCTGGAAGTGACAACATATTTAGTTTACCAAGTATTTATTATAGAAGTATAGTAACTCTTACCGATGACGGATCTGAAATACAAAAAGTAAGTATCAAGGAAGCTATGCAGGCTTCTCAAGCTCCTTTAACTTCACCTACATTAAAACGACCAATATACTATATAGATAATAATAATAGAATAAATATTATTCCTAGCACTATAACTAGTGGAATGCTTCATTATTATAGAGCGCCAAGTTCAGCTAAATGGACTTATGTGGTAGTTGGAGAAAAAGCTTTATCAAATCCAGACCCTACTGTTGGTTATATGGACTTTGAGCTACATCCTTCAGAAGAAACAAAATTAGTTATAAAAATATTAGGTTTAGCAGGTGTAACTTTAAAAGATTCTAGTTTGTACCAAGTAGCATCAGCAGAAGACAATAAGAATATTCAACAAGAAAAACAATAATAAATGGGATTATTAGAACAATCAGAACTAAGCTATTACAACGACTCTTCAGATTTTGGTAACTACCAGTTTACATCACTTGAAGATATTATTAATTATTTCATGACTGTGTATGTTGGAGAAGGAAAAACTATAAGTAAAGTTAATAAAACTGACGTAGCTTTTCACGCGCAAAGGGCAATGCAAGAACTTTCTTTCGATACCTTTAAATCAATAAAGTCTCAAGAAATAGAACTACCACCATCACTAACGATGACGTTGCCTCATGATTACGTTAACTACACTAAATTATCTTGGAGTGACTCTGCAGGCGTAAAACATCCTTTGTATCCAACTAATGATACTTCAAATCCTTTTAAAATATTACAAGAAGACGACGGTGCTTATGACTTTACATTAGATGCTTCTGGAGTTTTTGAAAACGGTAATTTTTCAAATCCTATTTCTGATTCCCCTTGGTTAAAATCACCTAATAACGGGTCAGGTCAAGGTACTCTTCAACATATATCAGGTGGCCAGTACGAATGGAAACACATTGCTAAAACTCTATCAGTTGTACCAACTACAAGACACTTTTCGTTATGGCAAACAATAAATGTTAGTGAAATAGATTTAATAACTATATCTGCTAAGGGATTGTCTTCAGCCGCTAAAACAGGTAAAACCGCTGGTATTGTAAGAATTGGATTTTCTACACAAATTGATCTTGACGCGCAGAGTGAAAATAACTTAACGTATACAAATGTAGATGGTTACAATCCACTTAAAACAAATCCAAACGCCGCTTTCCCTCAAGCAAGTAAAAACATGGATCCAACTATATTTGACGTGCCTAACTTAAACGGAGTAAATAATTACATCCAGTTTGACGCTGGGGACGATACTTTGTCTGCCGCTACAGAGTTAGTGGATATTGACGTTAGTGGCTTAACAACGGTTAACTTACTCGTTGTTAGTAGTGGTGGCACTATTGATTCAACTGCAACTTTGTCAAATAATTCAGGTACAAATAGCCCTACGTTTGGTATTAACGCTATAGATGATATTGTTCTTAGTTTTGAAACTAGTACAGCTAACCTTCAATCAGGTGGCGAGTCTACAACTTGGTCAAATTATAAGTCACAAACACCTAATGAAAACGTTAATCCTGAAATATATAGCTATGATACTGATATATACGATTTTAATATAGGCGAAAGGTATGGGTTAAATCCACAACACGCTCAAGTTAACGGATCGTATTATATAGATAATTTACGAGGATTAATTAACTTTTCATCTAATGTTTCTGGAAAAACTGTGATCTTAGATTATATAAGTGACAGTCTAGGAACAGACGGAGAGATGCAAGTTCATAAATTTGCAGAGGAAGCTATGTACAAATGGATTATGTATGCAATATTATCGACAAGAGCAAATACCCCAGAATATATAGTGAGAAGGTATCAAAAAGAAAAATTCGCAGCGACTAGAACCGCTAAATTAAGATTATCAAACGTTAAATTAGAAGAATTAACTCAAATATTAAGAGGTAAGTCGAAACATATAAAACACTAATATATGCCAGAGATTAAAAATACTTTCACTCAAGGTAAAATGAACAAAGACCTTGATGAAAGAATTATTCCAAATGGACAATATAGAGACGCAATGAATGTGCAGGTATCAACATCTGAAGGATCAGATATTGGTACCGTGCAAAACATACTAGGTAACAAACGTGTAGAAACAATTGTTGGATCTAACTTTGAATGCGTTGGTAGTATATCTAACGAAAAAACAAACAAATTATATTGGTTTGTAAAAAGTCAAGATAAAAATATTATTTTAGAATTTTTTCAAAGTAATGACGGTGACTTTTGCGTTCCAGTTTTTGTAGACTTAAAAGCAAATACAAATAACGCTGTTTTAAAGTTTCCACAAAGTATAATAACTGGAATTAACATAATAGACGACTTGTTGTTATGGACTGATAATCACAACGAGCCAAGAAAAATAAATATAAACAGATCAATACAAGGTACTATAGACGTTAACACCCAAACAAAATTAGTTGTAGACGGTGCAATTACTAATGATGATGTAGAGGAAAAACATATAACAGTTGTAAAAAGTAGGCCACTAGAAGCTCCCGATGTGGTAACTGAAATAGCAGAGAAGGAGGAAGAAAAAGTTTTTGAAAAAGATTTTATTAGATTTTGTTTAAGATATAAATACAACGATGGAGAGTACTCTGCTTTTGGTCCTTTTACAAGTGTTGTATTTAAGCCAGGCGAATTTGAATTACCTATAAACGAAACATACAATTCTGGTATGTTAAATCACATAAAATCTATAACGTTAAAAAATTTAGTACCTAGCATTTTACCAAAAGATGTTGTTCAGATAGATATTTTATATAAACAAGAAGATTCCACGGTTGTTTACTCTGTTGACAGCTTAACACCTTCAGATGATGAGTGGAATAACGATGCTTACATTGTTTATAATGAAAACATAAGAGCTGCTTTACCTTCTAATCAATTTTTAAGAGTTTGGGACAACGTACCTAAAAAAGCTTTAGCGCAAGAAGTTACGGGTAATAGAATTGTTTACGCTAACTATACTCAGGGTTACGATTTAGATACTTCGGCACAGCAAAGGCCGGAGATAACAATGAATTATAAACGTAGAGACGAAACTACTTTAAACTTTGGTGTAACTGGAAGTTCAGGATTACCTTCAGTTAAATCTCAAAGAAACTATCAGTTAGGAGTTGTTTATGGAGATGCATACGGAAGAGAAACGCCAGTGTTTACTTCTTCAAACGCATCTATAAGTGTTCCTTGGTCAAGTTACGATGGTTATTTAAATAGCACGCAATCAAATCAACTAACAGCAGAGTTAAAAAGCTCGGTACCATCATGGGCTGAGTACTATAAGGTTTTTGTAAAAGAATCTTCTGGAGATTATTTCAATTTGTCAATGGACAGGGTTTATCAAAATCCAATGAGTTCAGAATCAGAAGATGAAGAGCGAACTATATGGATGTCTTTTCCTTCGTCTGATAGAAACAAAATAAAAGAAGAAGACTATATAGTATTAAAAAACAAAAGAACCGCCGGTGATAATCCTATAGCTGTTTCTGAAAAAAATAAATTTAAAGTTCTAGATATAAAAAACGAAGCTCCAGAAGCTATAACATACGAAATGCAGTCTATAGGTAGCGTTGCTAATGTTGGCTCTACTAATACCCCAGTTGGCACCGTGTTTAGTAATAATGAATTTCTTTTTGAAGCTGGAGCTGTTATTTTAAAAATAGACAAGGCCGCGTGGTTAGATCCAATTAATGGAGGTGGTATGGTTTTAGAGTCTGATACAGATCGTAAGGAGCCTTTGTACTTTTCTTTTAAAGATACAACTAATGGATTAACATCTAGATTATATTTAATATCCTCTATATACGAAAACGACTCAGCACAGTATATAATTAGATTAAAAGAACCAATTTTAGAGTCTGATAATTGGGCCATTGATACTACTTCAACTACAAGTCAAATAATTACAACCTTTGATTTACAAGTTAACATAGAAAAAAGAGTTAAAAAAGATTTAAATGAATTTACGGGTAGATTTTTTGTTAAAATAGCATCAACAGAATTTACTAGAGTTAATGGCGCTGGAGCAATAGAACCTGAAATTATTTCTAATATTGAAAGCAGCTTAGTAACTAGAGCGTCCGCGCAGATAAAGTTTCACGCTGATGTAGCTAATGCAACCAATGATTTTGATCACGATACAGGTATAGTAAATTACAATGGAGCTTTTAACGAAAGTCAGGTTGTTTCTGGTGATAAGGTAACCGATATTAATACTCATAGTGGAAATGCCGTCTCAGACAGACCTAGTGACTGGAACGCAATTGGGGTAAAAAATTGGTTTATAGATAGTATGTTTTTTAAAGCTGGACAAAGCGAGCATTATGGAGCTCATCCTAGTGTTGCTAGATCAGGTAGAGTTTTTTATGGAGGAGGAACTGAACATCCAGATGACGTTACTAACGGTAGTATAGTTAACAACTTTGGTGTTGGATACTCGTCTGTTGGTAATGATGATGGTAGCATGATGGTTAACGGACTAGAAGGACTGTTAACAACTCAAAATATTCACAGGACTAAAATAAGAGAACTAGATGCTAACGGTAATCCAACGGGAGTGTTATTAACTAGTTTTGGCGCTAGAAATATTTTACAACATCCTACATATAAAAAAAGCACGTCAACAAGTTCTTTAGACTACGTGGCTGGATCAACTACAAACTTGATGACAAAATTATCAAATGATATGTCTCCGCCCTATAGAAATAGAACCCCATCTTACGGGCAGGGACCTCAACAAAGATTTTTTATACATTTAAGTTTCAATGCGCCAGGAGAAAACTTATTTGAAGGTTTTGGTGGAGTTAACGTAAAAAACTTTTCTGCCAATGACGATCCTAACGCGCTTAAAAATAACATGCAAGATATAATGTGCGCTGGAAACTGGTCTAAAGGTGAAAATGGATCTTCAGATACGGTTCAAGTTTTTAATTGGTGGCCAGGGGAGGGACAGCAACACAATGAAGGTGGAGATTTTGCAGAGCCAAACTGGGACAAAGTATATAGTGCTTGGGATCCTTCTTATAATAGTCCAGAAAACAAAAGAGTTATAGATAGGCTAAAAAAAGGGCAAAAATTTAAATTTACGGGAGATGGCGAAGACGATGTTTTTACAATAAAGAATGATCCAAAAATCTTACGTCTTTACAATCACACGAGCTGGCATAATACTTACGTTTGGGACAAAGACAACAACGCTAATAATTCTGGAAATTTTAAACTACAAACTAGTAGCGAAGCTTCGGCAAGCGCACCTTCAGTAGGTAACAATAGAAGTGTAGAGTATCACGCTAGAATATGGGCGGACAACCATAATAATAACGATAAAAGAGACGCTCTTGAAAATATATTAAAGGATTTTGGAAACAAAAACAATAGAAGGGTTTGTTATGTTATAGAATTAGATAAGGACCCTGCTTTAAACGCTCGTTTTCATCCGGATAATTTAAATTCTGTAGATACTCAAGTTTTAGAATTTCTTACTGATAATGTTGATTCTACAGGTGTGTTATCTAGAAGTAAAATTTCTGTTTGGGAAACAGAACCTCAAAAATCAACTGATTTAAATATTTATTACGAAGCCACTAACGCTATACCGTTAAGAATAAATAACCATACTAATATTTTATTTGCTAAACCTGGAGATAACTTTGATATATATAGTGATACTGAATCTTTTAACTTAGCTGATTTTGTTAAAAATGGATTAGAAAACCCTAGTATAATTTCATGGGGAGGTACAGATGGAAACGAGTTAAACGTAGAAGATTTTGCAGCCGAAGACTTTAATGGTAACTGGATAGGAGAAACAATAGGATTACCAGATCCAAACAATACACAAGGTACTTTTTACTATGAAGATTATGATGTCTCGTATAGATTATATATAAAAATATATAGAGATGGGTCAAGCTTTTACACGGCTAGAGTTATGGGTCACGTGGTATCAGATACCTTTAGGCAGTTTGATCCTGGAATTGGAGGAAGCTTTCAAATACCAATGATTACTGATTTAATACTTGCCGTAGAAAACTATGATTTACCAGTAGGGCTTAATTGGTTTAACTGCATTTCGTTTAACAATGGCGCTGAATCCAATAAAGTGCAAGATGATTTTAACGGAAACAAATTAACTAGCGGCGCTAGAGCCAACGCAACGTTAGAAGTGCCTTACAAAGAAGAAAATAGAAAGAGTGGGTTAATATACTCTGGATTATATAACTCTACTAATGGAATAAATAATCTAAACCAGTTTATAATGGCTGAAAAGATTACTAAAGATTTAAATCCTACTTATGGTAGTATACAAAAGTTATTTTCAAGAAGAATAAGCTTGATAGCGTTTTGCGAAGATAGAGTGGTAGGTATAACAGCTAATAAAAACGCTTTATATAACGCTGATGGTAACCCTCAAATAGTAGCTTCAAACGCTGTGTTAGGAGATGCAAATCCTTTTGTTGGAGATTATGGTATATCACAAAATCCAGAGTCGTTTGCTCAGGATTCATATAGAGCGTATTTTACAGACAAACAAAGAGGAGCTGTACTTAGATTATCTATGGATGGTTTAACTCCTATATCAGACGCTGGAATGCACGATTACTTTAGAGATCATTTGCCAGCAGCTAACAAACTTATTGGTTCTTACGATAGTTATAAACAAAATTATAACATCACGTTATCTAATTATTTGCCTTTAAATTTAATAGCAAACAGTACGTTAGAAGAAGGTCAAGAAAGTCAATATATACAACCTTCATTACAAGAAATATTATTAAATACAGGGCTAACAGGAGACGATTTTGTTCCAGCATCAGACCCTTTTACTGGGTTAAACATTACAGACAACTTTGATATTGAGACTGAAACCGTTGTAGTAGATCACGATGAAATTGCCGCTGATCCTGCGAGCTCTTCACCTGAAGTATTTGAAATACCTTCTACGGCTTCAGATGTAACAAACAATATTATATCAACGTTCGATAATTCACTTAGAGATCTTTTTCACGTAGGACATTTTCATAACGCCGATCCATTTGTTGATGGTGTTAGTATGGCTAAAACACAAGCCGCTACTTCCCACGTTATTTACGACACGAGTAATAATGGCCCAGCAAACTCAACTAACGTATCTGATTACAAATACCTTTGGGAAACAGACAACGTTTTACCAACTCCGTTTCAAAGTCTTGGTGCTTTTCCTAATAATGGGTGGAGATATAATAGCGCCGATAGAATACATTGTTTTTTAGCTTCTAACACTAGTAGCGTTATTATAAATATAAACGACGAATTAGACGTATATAACGAAGAAGAAATACGATTTAAATTAAGAGCTTCTGCAACAGATATTTTTTATCTTCCATTTCCTAGCAACGCGAATCAAACGCCTAATCATCCGAATGATGTTACAAGCGCTGCTAATCCACATATTTCATTTAGATTAGAGTTAGTTCACGGAGATAATAACACTCCTGTTTCTGAAAATTTCTTAGATGATGTTGGAATTCACGAATCATTCGCGGCTAAAGATATTATTGATGCCATGCCTCTTAGCTCTAGTACACACGTAGACATAAACGCTTATTGGAAGTTTAAAAATTTAAATAATGCTGGAAATAGAATAGCGGCTGGTAAAGACACTTGGACAGACGACAACGGTATTACACTTCCAATTGACAATCTAGCTTCAGAATTACCATTTGGATTAAATCAAGGCAACGGAAATGTTGGCGTGAATAGTAGCGGAGAACTTGTGCTACATGATGATACTGGTTCTAGTATTACACGTTCCGCAGCTTTCAATAGCACTGGAATATATTACGATCCTGTTGCTATGGGCACACGTTTTCCAACCAACAATGAAAAAGCTAATACTCGTGTTTATTCTAAAGTAAAACTTAAAATAACAGCTTGGTACACAGATGGAAGTGGAACAAGTATAGGTCCAAACACAGAAACTCCAGATGGTACAGCTGATTTTATTGAAAACCATCCAATATACGTTGGAAACTTAGGGGAGAGTCAACAAGTTAGTTACTCAATTCACCACGTTTCCGGAAATAAACAAACGTGGGTTTCTCCAAATGGATTTAAAAGTTCGGGTCACCCTTCTTACACTGTAACCCAAATAGCTGACAACAACAATCCACCTTCTACTTATGCTACTAACTATAGTGGACAAGCGCCAGCAACAGCAATTGACATAGGATCAATTCAACAGTTTGTACCCGCTTGGTCACAGGTTACCCACTCTTTATCAGATTGGAGCACAACCTCAAGTGGAAGTGCAAACCCTTTTACAGTGGCAGAAGCACAACATGGCCTAGCTACAACAGTAGATCCAGCAAGTTTATTGATTCCAGCTCACGCTGGTTCACCAATTAGTGAAAGTGAATTAGGTAATAATGTTACGCTTTATGGTGACGGTAGTGCCGCTTTATCACCAACATTACAAAACGATAAAATTACCATATTATTAGGAGGTTCTGGGCAAGTAGATATACAGCAAACTTTACCAAGTGCTCTTGTTCAAGATAATTGGTACGAGTTACACGTTACATATCTTGGAGGGCCTTTAACAAGCGGTTCTTTGATATTAAGAAACGTATTAGAACCTGGGTTGGCAACTAACATACAGTTAGACAATCACGTTGGATTATATAGTGGTGCAGGAAATCCAAATAGTGGTGGTCTTACATTGCATGATGATGGAGCCGGTTTATTAAGAGGTGTATTTCAAGTAAATAGCGCTAGTAACATGGTGGTTAATGGAACTGAAGATCAATTAATAATACTGTGTAACAATGTTTCTCCTGATATTGAGATTGATACTATAAAAATATGGGACATAACAACTGCTGGTACTGGTGGAATTTTAAACGCATCTAATAGTAATTGGCAAACTAACAACCAGACTGCTTTAGTGAACTACTATAGTACACCAACAGTTTTTTCTGAAAATGGTGAAGTTAAATGGGTTAACTCTACTGATGAAAGCGAGTATTTGTTGCAAGGTTTTACTAGTAATGGTATAAGCGCGCCACAGATAACTGCTGACGGCTATATGCTTAAGTTTGATATTTCGGACTATAGCGGTGGAGAGTTAAAAGGATATGTAAATAACAAACTAGGTGACGCTGGTGCTAGTACGTGTGAAGGTTTTTATTTTAGCGGAATACAAGGAAATGGAACATGGATAATAAAAGCTAATTTTGATGGTACCGTAGACTCTATAACTCAAAACGGTTCAGCAAGTGGTAGCGTTATACCTTCCAGTCAAGTCCCATCGCCTCCTGCTCCTGGGGGCGTTGCAAATTTTACTACTAACAGTAGTTATCACGATAAGATAGTGTTTTCTCCGGCAAATACAAATGGATTAACTTGCTCTATAGATAATATATCTCTTGTAGACATAACAAATACTTTTATATCTGGATCAGTAGACGCATGGAGTTTTACTGGTTTTGACAATACATTATATGATTTTATTAATTTTGATAATGCAAACAAAAATATTGTATTTACAAACTCTCCTTTAAATTCAAGCGCAATATTAGTTGGAACAAGCGCTGGTAGCACAGATAGAATACAAATTGAGCAAAATATAAGTGTAGAAATTATAAGTGATTCTAGTTATAGAGTAATGTTTGACCACGATTTAACAGACGGATCTATAAGTGGTTATTATTTTAATGCTAATGGAAAAGGATTTAGAATACCTAGCACTACGGGAAGTGGCACGTATGATCAAATACATGTTACTGATGTTGCTGACAAAACAGTTGAAGAGCTAAGTCAAACTTTCGTATTATATATAGATAGTGTTTCTAATAATGGATTAAACGGTACTTTAGACAACTTCTTTATATATCGGGAATATGCTGATTTTTCTCCACAAACAATATCTTTTAGCGAAGACGTTAGAGGTTGGACTAGTTTTAAGTCTTTTATACCGGAGTCTGGATTAAATATATCTAAAAATTATTTTACCGTAAAAGAAGGTAAACTATATAGACATCACGATGAATCTACTAGAAACTGGTTTTATGAAAAAGTGGATAATAATGGAGACCCAATAATAACAAAGTCAACAATAACTGCTGTTATGAACGAGCAACCTTCTTTAGTTAAAATATTTAATACTTTAAATTACGAGGGTAGTCAATCAAAAATAGATGAATACGTTACAGATTCAGGTACTAGCATTTCTAATATGGAACTTTATAATCTTGAAGAAAAACCAGGTTGGTATGTAGAGTCTATAGAAACAGATAAACAAAAAGGATCTATCAATGAGTTTGTAGAAAAAGAAGGTAAGTGGTTTAATTATATGAAAGGAAGTGTTGATGATATTAAAACTAGTGATTTAAGCTTTCAAGGAATAGGCGTTATTACAGATATACAATTGTCTTCTAGTTCTACTATTCCTAGAAATAACAATTACAACACCGGTGGTAGTGGCAGTAGCAGTAGTGGTAGCGGCAGTAGTAACGGTGGTAATGGTGGTGGTAACGGATCTTATTAAAAATAAAAAATGAATTTAATAAAAAACATAAACATAGACACAACTAACATACCTCACGCTGGGGCAACTAGAGTTTTAAAGGTATCTGGAGAAAAAGGTGCTTCTTTTTTAGTAAGAGTGTCTTGGCCGTCGTTAGCTAATTATCATTATAATTTTAAAACAAACTCTGCTAGCCTTGAATCTTCTGAAACGGTGTTTAAAGGAACTATAGTTAACGACGAAGTAAGTATTCCAATAGTTTTTCCAGATCAAAAAACCGCATCTGGTTACAACTCCTACGATTGGGATATAAGCGTGCATGCAAACGCTCATTTAGGAACCGAAATAGACGGTTCGTTTTCTAACGATAAGCATTTTCACAAACAAACAATAACACAATTAGAAAATAGAGTAGTTACCTTTGTAATGAAAAATTCTAGTGATAGTTTTACAACAGTAACAAGTTTAACCTCTACTGGAAACAACGCATCAAATTTTTCTACTAAACTTACATTAGATCAAAATATAACTAACACAGCTACTGATGCTGCTGGATTTGGACTTAGATTAATAAGACAACCTGTAGAATCTGATTTTCAATTTTCAGCAACCGACACTATTGATGGCGCAACCTCAAGTAGCAACAAAGTAAAAGTAGATGATTTGACAGACATAGGCGTTGGTATGGTTATTCTATCTATTAGTTCTGGTACTCTTGTAGGAACTCCTACTATTTTAGCAATAGACGAATTTAACAAAGAGTTAACACTATCATCTGCTCAGACATTCGTAGATGGATCAACAATTCTTTTTAGAGCTATTGGATTAGACGCTATAAAAAACGCTACAGGAGTTGATTTTAGCTTTGAAAAATTATCAGTAACAGCAGATGAAATTAGCAAAACCGTGAGAACAACGGCTAGTGGAACTACTATAGCGTTAAGTGGTACATACGGTATTTCAGGTGGTGGACACGTTACAATTTCCGGTGTCAACGTTGTTAATACTGCCGCGAACACGGTTCAATCAGTAACCGCAAGTAGTAGCGCTGGAAGTATTGTTATGGAAGTTGCCCAAGTTGTTAAGGCTGGTAGCAAAATATATTTTCATGGGTGTACAGACACTATTAGACTTAGAGGTAACGTTACAATAAATCAATATCCTACAAAAAACCAAAGTATAATGTTAATAGTAGACAACTTTATAACGGCAGGAGTTGAATAAAACAATAAATTATGGCATTAAAACAAATATCACTTGGACACAGTCCACTTAAAAACACTTCGCTACAAATAGGTGACATTGCTTACTATGTAGAAAACGTAGTGAATAACAACACTATTAATGCGTCAATTAAAAGCTCTGATAAAGAACCTAAAAAACTAGGTCCAATAACAAAAATTGAATCACACTCTATAACTGTAGAAACAGATGATATTAATTTTGCAGTTGGAGATTTTTAATGTTTTCTAAAAATAAATCAGTAAATAATTCTAGTTTATTAGGGTATTATGCCGAAATAATATTAGTTAATAATTCAAATGAAAAAGCAGAAATGTTTTAAATAGGT
>UEXN01000773.1_pt1 | contig 16361 bp, 10 predicted proteins | sample 1796711 | NCBI WGS metagenome assembly UEXN01 (sample SAMEA4772470, study PRJEB27181) | metagenome | reverse complement strand
GGTCAAACGTAGTTGACTTGAAGTCTGGGTGCAACATAAACTCCTTAGAAAACGTACCTACTCCATCTAACTTAGCATAGATAAGCTTTTTTTGGTTACCTTCATTAATCATCTCTCCAAACTTAGCACTAACTTGATCGTCACTAAAAGCGTATGTCTGTTGCTTCTCTTCTTCAACACCTATATTCGCTTTGTTTATAGCTAGTCGATCGGCTACCATCCTGTCAAACTCTTTGTTGATCTGTAAAGCTTCTGTAGTTGGGCGAGTTGCGTTACCAAGCATATCAGTAATTTCTGATGTCGTCAGTGATCTAATTATTTTACCATCAACCTCCGTATACCCACTATTAGGATCTGCAAGCAACTCTTCGAGTTCAGCAGGTTCACCCCAAGAAAAGTCCGTGTAATCAACACCAATTTTTACAACGCCTCCTTCACTCGGTATAACCATTACCTCTGTTGGATCAGCATATGAGCTTAAAAATAACTGATCTTCCAACGAGTAGGCTTCGTTGTTGTCTATGAATCCCACGTCTTTTCTAGTTGACAGAACTAAAGCGCCAAGAGCATTATGTTTACCAAATTGCTCTACACGTTGAGCTTGCCTAGCTAGTATCTCAGCCTGTTTTGTTCTATCTCCAGCTTGAACCGCGGCTTGATATTCAGCTTGGTTTTCTTTTTCAAGAGTGGTCATTTGCTCTTTTAACTCAGGTTTTGCGCCACCCCAACCGCCTGTTGACTCTGCATTTTGCCATTTCGCGTTTAATAGTTTAGACGCTTCTTTACCTGCTTTTAACCCTCCACCTATTAACTGTACACCTTTACCTATTTCACCTAACGCTTGAGCTAACCCAACTCTTCCACCACCCTTCATTGATTGTAAATTAGCTGACGCCATTCCAGCGTCTCTAACTCTATTTAGAGTGCTAGCATCTAATCCGTAGTCCAGTGTTCTTCCTGCTGGTGCTTTTGTTCCTGATTGTGCCATTATTCTTTTATTCCGTATTTTTGCATAAGAGCTGCCATTTCAGCTTCATAACTACCTACACCACCTAACATAGCGCTTGTGGCGGAGTATTGCTGCGCATCCATTGTGAAATTACGATTACGTGTGGTTTCTGTTCCAGCTTTTATAGCCTCAGCGTTCTTAAGATTAAAATCAGCATCAGCAGCACCTCTTCCTCCAGCGACACCCATTGCGGCTTGTGCGCCAGAGGCCACCATTTCCGAAGTGGCGTTTTGTCTTTGCTGTATAGCTAACTGCTCAGCTTGTCTTTGAGTATTAAGATCATCTGCGGCCATACCCATTAACCCAGATATCTTGCCATGTTCAGCTTGTCTGCTTATAAGCTCACCCTCACGCTCTAAACCTTGTAGTCTACCTGCTTCACCTCTTTCAGCGGCTTGATTTGCTTGTTCTTGCTTGGCTATATCAGCTGAAGCTTTTTGAGCATCTAAAGACCCTTGACTAGCTAATGTTTGTGCTAAAGCGGCAATACCAGAACTACCAGCAGAACCCCTTAGGCTTTGCATAGCGTTAGCTTGACCTTGCATGCTTTGTTGTTTTTGGAACTCAGCTGCTTGAGTATTAACAGTTAGATCTTCCATAGTATTCTCCATGTTTAAATATGGATTACTAGTATCTAATGCTTTAAACGCGTCTTTCTGCTTATCAAGCTCTAGCTTTGCTTCCCTAGCATCTTCAGCGGCTTTTTCAGCTCTGTTGTTTGCTTGTACGGCTTTAACACCAGCACTTACAGCGCTAATTCCAGCGCCTACAGCCATTACCCAACCCATTACAACTTATTTATTTTTAGTGTACTCTTCATATTCTTCATAACTTGCTAATATAGTTTCTTTCTCTAATTCTTTTAAATCCCTAGTGTTTGATGGATTCCCATGCACGTTGCACCACACGGAATCTTCACGGGCGTATGCTATTCTTTTTATACCTGGTCCAGCAATTATAGTACAAGGAGCCTCGTGTTCTGACACGCCGTTTTCGCTAGCAACCACTAAGTGGCCAGACATAAGAAAGTTTACATGCTCATGCTTGTGTATAGCACCTATAATGACACATCCTTTTTTAACGGTCATAGTTCTTATATACACACCGTTAACAAATGTTGATTCAGTAGAACACAGATCACCATTAGGCACAATTGGGTTTTCCTTAGTTCCAACTACAACATTTTCACCGTCGGCAATTTCTCTAAAGTTTTGTTCTACTAAAGTTATAGCTGTTCTAAAACTTTTAGCTAAATCGGCTTTTGATTTTTCCTGTAAACTATTATCAGCCATTAAATTTAATTGTATTGTACTGATATATAGTTACACTTTATGGCGTTTATTTACTGCTTTCAAACGAATCCATGCTTACGCTAAACAGTTCCGCAGCTCCAGTAGAGTTGTTAGCCATTTTTACAGACGCAAAATATCCTACAGGAGAACTCATGTTAGCCTTGTTGTTTTTGTTAAACAATATAAACTTATCATTCTGGCCGTTGAGCTCAGCATAACCTAGTATTGTATCTACCAATATGGTTGGCGTTGATGAAGAGGCGTTGTTTATCTGTCTTATAGATCCAATCTCTATTATATCACCGCTTTGATTTGTAAAACCTCCGTCAGCAACTGTTCCGCTACTAGTAGATACGTAATAAGCGGTGTCTCCTACTTGACAAGATACGTTTAACGGAGCTTCAAATGTTAATGTTGCGTATGGCATAATATATTAATTTACTGTTACTAGATCGTCTATATTGATAGTAAGTTGAGCGGTAGTGCTTATACTGTTAACTTTAAGATATCCCTCAACCTTTAGTTTACCATCATCCATAGAAGCTTGCAAATGCTCTACTTTAACACCATCAGAGTTGTCACCGTCATCGCCACTCGCTGCTTTAGGATGTGTGAAAGTTAACGTTGACCCGGATAAAATGTTAGGTTGAGCTACGTTTACTTGTATAGCAGCTCCACCGTACAAAACACTGACCACTTTAGCATCGGCGGTAACACCTGATCCTGTTATTAACATACCCGGTACTATACCCCTATTACTTACAATTTTCATGGTTGTACCAGCGGAATCTGGTGAAACTTGTGTGCTAACACTTGTTAACCCTGTTACAACGGAAGTAAAGTCTACAGTGGTAGGATCTTTCAAGTAAATAGTTTTACCAGAACCTGCAGGTATAGACAACGAAAACGGTACTATTGAGGAGTCAGACTTGAATATTACTAAAGAATCGCTTGAAAGTATAGAGCAAGCAGTACTAAGTGTTATGATGTTTCGTTTAACCGATACCACCTTGGTTTTATCTGGTATACGGTTACCTTTAAAGTTCATAGTAACAAACATACCTGGTTTTATCCTGCTATCGGCTTTGTCTAAAACTAATCTTGTAGATAAACCCTTATTTATATCTTCCGCAGACCCGGTGTTCCCATTAACATATATTTTCACAAATTTAGGTTGCTTGTATAAAGGTTTTTTACCAGGTGGCACAATTGGACGAATAATATCTAACGTTGGAATTGTTCCAAAGTTAGTCGAAGAAGTACTAGAAGGTGTTACCGTTAAAGTCTCAGTGCCATACGCGATTATAGATGCTTCTCCAGGAAAAGTTGGAACTGAATCCGCCACTGTGGCGATAACACCATCAACAACGTTGTTTATCGTAATGTCATACCTAGTTGTAGCGCTTAATTCAGGTAATATTACATGGTGTGTATTCCTACCGTTAGCTCCTATAGTACCAGGATCTGTAGTGATGGCTGTTTGAAACTCATTAGTGGTAAAGTTATAGTGCCCAAGAGTTTCGGTTGTAGTTGAACTTGTTGTGCTTGTTTTCTTTTGCACAGATAAAGTGTACTTTTTGTTAGCTAAACCTAGCACTGTTATAGCTTGTTCTCCTGATAATATCGCAACAGACTTATTATAATCAACCCCAGTGATACCAAACCCTTCTGTATCAGCCACTAAAGGCGTGTATGATATATACGCCTTATGACCTAGTGAACAAAAATCTTCAGGGTCTTGCAGTAGGCTAGGATCAGACGGCGGCGTATAGTATATGTTAACATCAAAGCTTGTTAACAATCCACTCGTGTAAGTTGGATGTATATAATAGCTATAATAAGGCTCATACACACCTAATTGTTCAAACTTAACCGAAGGAAAATCACTTTGTCCTGCGTAATAATATGCACCAGCTCTTGTAAATGTGTACTTAGCTATCTTCATAGGTACACCTGTTTCAGCTAAAACTGTATTATGTCTATTTAAAGTCTGTAAAGAAGAGGTACCAACTATTAAAGCTGTTTCAGTTACATCAGCCACATCCGTGACTCCGCTACCAACTATCGGATGAGCTTGAATACTTGAAGCATGAAAATCATAAGCAACATCTAGACAATTGTTTCTAGGCATAACTTTTTCACTTACTAAATCTATATCTATATAAGCAACAGTGTTTGCGCTAGGTGTGTAACCAGTGTTAAGTAAAACCGTTACCGTAACAGTGTTGTTAGGTTGCCCCGCGATACCAGTATCCGTAAACGTAACTTTACTTATTGGAGTGTCCATATTTCCGCCTGTCCAACCTGCTCCATGACTACCACTTGGAGAGCCTCCAATGATAAACTTTTCAGCCGACAGTGGGAAACCGCTATATGAACCATTAGCTAGTATAGGTGATAAAGAAAAAACAACGTTTTGAGTTGCTGGAATTGCCTCCCCCGCTTCTCCATACCAGTAGGATGTTTGAGTTCCCGCATAAGTTACTCTCCAATTATTAGAGTCGCTCGTGGCATCGTAGGCATCTCCACTACTACCACCGTCTTTTTTATAAGTGGTTGATGTGTTGTTTAATACTTGTATAGATATGTTGTTACCCTGGTTTGAATCACTGTGACTTATACTTGCTATACCTAAACCTTGTACTGATGAGTCGGCGGCGTTTTTAGCTATTGAAACTTCGGTAATACTTGGTTGACCAGCGAAGCTTGAGTTTTCGCTATCCACGCCAGTTGTTGTACCAATTATTCTACCAAAGTACTTGTTTTCTTTTTCTTTAAATTCAATACTTTCGCATGATTGAATGTTAGTACTTATGTTATCCGTGTACCAACCGGCTACGTCGTCTAAATTAAAGTACTCCCCGTCACCAACGTTTGTAGAGCCAGCAAGACCATTACCGCTAGTTATGTCGTTGTTGAAAAACTGAACCGCTTCTAATTCAAAAGCTGTCACTTTAGCTGCTGACCCTTCGTAATTTATAGTAGTAAAACTCTTTACAGACTCAGGTTTATCATTAAATAAAACCGTTATATCAGAAGCATACTGAACGCCATAGAAGTTATTTCTAGTTAAATTATCATGATGTTTCCACAGCTGCCCACCATCAAATGTGTAATAGTTGTTGTTAATAGACAAACCGTTTTCAGGAAAAAACGACTTAAAGCTAGACCAACCATTAGCTATCTCGCTATAAGAAACAGTTTCTTGGCTATGCGGTGTTAACTGAGGGCCGTACTTTTTAGAAACAGTTAAATTATACTCTTTTTTATTTTGATCATACGTGCCTAGAGATCTCCATATGTAAGACTTAGATAGATCAGCAAAGTAATCTTTCATACCTAATTGAGATATTGACACAACACCTTCTGTTGTTAATCTAAGCACTTGCCCTTGTGATGAATCTGAGAAAAATACGTTACTTGGTGTAACAGCTATAGATTCAGGGTGAGTTGATACACCGTAGTTACCTTGATAAGGCGTTACATCTCCTATAACCGTGTTGCTCGCTACTAACTGCGGATTACCATCAGCGTTATACAAAGCGTCTCTGTTTGTAACTGCTCTAAGCACCTTGTCTTCACAGAACATAATGAGCCTAGTGTCTCTATTCAGTAACGCTTGTATGCTGCCGTATATAGGGTTTAGATCTTTTGTTATCTTCTCTCCAGCTATAAATTGGTTTGTTTCGTTAATACCAGACGCTGAGTTGTATATACCAGACCATATTAAACCGTGCTTTCTTCTTTCTTCTCGCACTTGTTCAGCTAAAACACTTGATGCTTTAACCCCGTTGTCCATTTGAGTGCCATTAAAATCGTCTCTAACTCTATCAGATTCCACACCGTTTCCAAAACTCCAGCAATTACTCCAATCTAAATACTGAGTTTGAGAGAACAACTTGTAAGAGTCATTAACAGTACTTGCACCGCCGTGTAAAACCATTGTTGAGTCACCCGCTGACATTGCTCCGTTGGCAACAGCAGTGAAAGAGTAGTTGTTTCTTTTTGCAAACACCACAGATTCTCCATCAGCAACTTGAGTCACTAAAGCGCTTGACGCTGGGCTAAAGGTAACTGTTTGATCACTAACACTTGTTATAGTATGCGTAGTTGTTGCGGAAGTGGTAGTTGATTGTAGTTCAAACGTAGAGCCAATAGGTATATATTCTTCATTTGTAGACGAGTCAAGCTTAACAGGTATTAGTCCACTAGCTTGATAGTATATATCTAAGTCTACGCTTTCTTTAGGCTCAGTCTCCCAAACCGCGGGATTCTCAGTAAAAGAACCTTGACCTACATCATTGATATTTGGTGCTATTATATCTATGACATCTTTATTTGTGTAATCGTGGTGCAAAGCTCTTCTGTAGTTGTCATCTCCATAAGCAGGCCCGCCCCATTGAGGGCTTTTTGTGCCTCTTATAGGGTTATAACCACTAGGGCCACTACCTATACCAGGGCTAACAACTATAGTCCATCTCTGCCTTAAGTTTTGCTCTATATGTTGATGTTTCTTTTTACTTCCGTCACTATTACTATTTGAAAGGTAGTTTCTTATACCCCAGTCTCCAGTACTTTTAGTAGTACCTGGCCTGTGAGTAGCTGTGCTAGTACTTCCTCCTTGATCTGTATACGGAGCTGGATTGTGACTTGTTTGCTGCACTGTGTACACCACTTCGTCAGGATCATTTCTAAACCTAAACGTAGTTCCAGATGTTGTTAATCTACTGATAAATTCATTAGCGTTAGATTGATTCACGTTACTGCTAGGAACATCTTGTAACCTAAGAGGAACGTTTTGATCATCCCAATCACCTGGTTCTGTTATACCTCCTGACATACCAGAAAAAGAGATATCCATGTAGGTATTGTTAGGACCCCATATACCTCTACTAGGATGTCCTTTACCTTGGTTAAAAGAACTTGGAAATTCATCGGCTGGATCATCAATATCTACATCTTCAGCGCCTATATTTCTGTCAGTTAACGGAAACGTATTACCCTGAATCCAGTGACCCGGAGTGTCATATTCTTCAGAGGAAACACCATCTCTACCGCCTGTTAGAGAGAAAGCAGTGCAAGCATCAATAAAAAAATCATGATCACCATGTATGCCATCCCAAAACTCCATTGCTCCATTAATATCCTTATTTATGGCGTGAACAGGATTATTATTTATGTACTGTGTTTTTAACCCAAAAGCATTAGTAATGGTATCACCGGCTGTACTACCACCTCCCCAGAATCTTATAGGTTGACCTTGTCCGTAGACGTTTTCTTCCACTGTGTGCGTGTGAAACAAATATTCAGTTGGATGTCTTGAAAGCTGCAGTCCACTACTTGTGTAAATGCTGGCCTCATTATCTCTATACGTTGCGTTGGACGGTATGGTTTGACCTAACCCAGCATTGTTGTAACCATTGTTACCTATATATCTAACACCACTAGAACTAGTAATAATTGAGTCTATATCATCTGAGAACACTATATGCTTGCTTAAAGCATCGTCTTTAAACATTTTTACAAAGAATCTTCCATCAAACTCAGGCTTATTGGTAACCTCGTTGGAGAACAACTCAATAGCTAAGTCACTGATTCTTCCAGAATATAACCCGTTAGTTGTAGCAAAGTTTATCTCAGCTCCAAACTCGCCCTTTAACTTAATCCTATACTTTCCATCCATGAAAGATATAGTGCTAACGTCGTATTCAACTTGCTGGCCTTGACCAGTTATGATAACACTCATATTATCAGGAGTGTTTACCAGTAACTCTGAACCAAATATGTTGTTAAATATAGCAGCGTTTATATCAACAAAATTAGCGTCTTCTATAGGGTATCCTTCTACGTTGTTACCTATAGAATCTTGCGATGAGTTTAATAAATATCCTAAGCTTTCTTTTTGAGTTTTAATAAAGTCTGGAGCTTCGTTACTTATAGCTAAAATTTTATATCTCTGCTTTTCATGAACTGGATTACTAGATCCATGAGCTTTCTTTAAAATTAAATAATCTTCTTCAGCAACCTTATTTCTATCTGCTGATGGAAAAGAAATCCATATATTACCATCTGACGCTAAGTACCACCTATCCATCGCCATAGAATAATACTCAGTTGTTGATTCTTTTACATAATAAGATAAGTACTTAGCCCAAGACGGTATGCTGCTATTTGAAGATAAAGAGCAAGATAATCTATTTCGTGTTGAAGAGGCTGATTTAGGTAGCGTAACGTTAGATGACTTAGAAGTTATAACAGGTGTTTCTCTTCCGTGCTCGTCACTAAACACAACCCCTACTTGATACTTCCTCATGCTTTTAACGGATGGCTTAGCATAACCCTCACCAACATCAGTAATTTTCTCAGTATCAACACCTATATTTAGTATAGGATCTTTTACTACAGTATAGTTTTGTAAATAGTTACCATATACTAGTCTGTTAGAAGTAATTTCTTGAGCAAGGGCTTTTCTAGGAACATTGTCCCAAGGTCTAATAAGTTGATTTGATGCAACTACAGCGTGTATCATGTCTGTGGTTATCTCAAATTCACCTCTCTCTACTGCTGTTACACCTTGTCCTGGGCCGTTGTAGTCAGGCCAAACAGGAGTTCCATCTTCCTTGTTGATTGTTTTAACAGTGTAAACAGTTGGGCTCGATGTATCTTTATACAGAAGATCGATTTCTACCACATCTTGTGGCATAATATTGGCATCGTAGTTATTGTATTGATAACCTCTGTGGTGATAGCCTTTTAATTTTAACCCTCTAAGTTGATTGATCATACCGAGATTATGACCTTTCTTAGGTTTGTATTCGTAAGCATCTGTTAAAAAAGCTACTTCTGACCAAGGCGCAAAACTAGAATACTCACCGTCTTGATATTTGTATCTATACGAAAATCTTGGAAACTTAAACGAAAATAATGGGTCAAACAATTCACGCCTGACATACCAGTTTGACAACCCGCTTGCGTTAGGCTGTATAGATAGTATACGGATTTCAAACCCGCTAAGAAATAAATTATTAGGATTAGTTACACTTGAAGTAATAACCTCAGCTCTAATATGGTCTTCTTCAGGGTTTTCTGGGTCATACACAGCGGTTTGTTGTGAAAAAAGCAGTATGTCACCTACTCTAAAATCTACCGCAAAGTCAAATGAAACTGATATAGATTCTCCTGGCTCTATTAACGTTCCATCTGCTGTAACGTAAGACTGACCTGTCTGTATACCGTATGTTGAGTTTTCTACATCTGTAAGAGAGTTGACCCTACTAGCAGAACTTCTGAACATTTCTAGCTCCAAAGGTTGAGTTGGAGCTTTTTTTATAACGGTTATGTTACTCTCGTTAATGTATATAGGGGCTAAAGTTCCGGCTGAATTGTAAGCTGTTTCATACCTCTGAGATTGTGGCGTGTAAGCATCTTTGTCTTTAACCAGTCTAGTGTGGAAATAAGGCGTGTCACCTTCAAAAGTGCTACTTTCATCACCATTAACTAAATCTACTAAACCACCAGTTCCAGCTATAGATCTAGGTATATTTATTTTTTTAGGTTCGTTAACGTTGTCTGTCCAATATAAAAAATCATCTAATATATTGATACCAGTTATAATAGTGTTCTTAGAAAAGTTTAATACACGAGGAGCCGTAAAGTACATAGTCTCCCCGTCTGCTAAAGCAATAGCCTTGCTTAGCGTGTATGTTCTCGTATTACCTGGATAACTTTGAGCAACTACCCTTACGTTATCAGTTTCCTGAATTTTATATGTGGTGTTATTGAGTACCGTTTGTCCAGATGGCGCAGTAATAGTTCCACCGGAAGTATTTGTGAACGTTCCAGTTAGCAGCATACCGGTCCTTATACCAGTTTTATTACTAGTGTCACCGGAACCTAAAGTTATCCCTACAGAAGTAGAAAAGTTTACGTTATCATCAGCTACAGCTTTAACACTGTGTATATCCACGAATACGTATTTGTGTTTTTCCAACACAGTATCGTACTCCATAATATAGTCCTTACGTGTGTCTACGTATGAATCGGAATCATATTGATCTCCGCCTGAAACAAGGTAGTACACTTTGTCTTTATCTTGAGCAGCTATGGATCCAACGCAAGTAGACTTAACCTGTACGTCATACACGCCGGCACTAGCAACCATTGTGTTGTGCTTAGTGTTACCGAGAAGATTTTGCGCGGTACCAACCTCGCCACTTTCAGACGTGGCTACCTCAATATTTAAAGCGTCTCTATACTGGCCAGTAGGAACTAGTCTTTCGTCTAGGTCCTTATTCATTTTGGCTCCAGAAAAAACGCGTCTTAACTCCGCCATGCTTTAGTGTTTTATTATCTTAGAATTTCCTCTAAGAACTTGTGTCAATTCTTCTAACTTTATGTTAGACAACCTTAATTTAGCTTTTCTAGTTTCTGCTGCTCTTTCTTTCTTAAGTTGACCTAACAGACCTTGGTTTGTATCTTTTCTAGCTAGTAGCACTCCATATAATATATGTTTATATATAGCTTCTTCTGCCAGTTTCGGAACTAGACTGTTAGTAAGATCAATACCACCGCTACTTGTTGAAGAGACTCCATCGCTAATATACCTTAGCACAAGAGTTTTTCCACTCACATTGGAACTGAAGTGAAACTTACCAAGATCTTCATCTATAAAGAAAGTGCCGTTTGCTTGAGCGTGTTGGGGGTCTATACCATACCTACCACCAACTAGGCTACCATATTCGTCATCTATATTATCCGCGTCTACAGAACCAATATCACTCACAGATTGAGCGCTGTAGTTCTTCCAGGTATCAGAGTTGTAGTTACCGTCGCTATCAAGTGCGTCACGGGAAACGTCATCACCGGTTATAGGGTAAAATCCTCCCCACGTCATTTGATGGTTAGTTACATTAAAAGCGTTAGACGTTTTGTTGGTTGGATACAAAACTCTCTCTATGCCATTGCTATCACTCCACGCTAATTTTACGTAATTCACGTAATCCAAGGGCATCACCAGTACAAGGGTAGATGGTATTTCAACTTCCCAATCTTTTGTGGATCTTATAGTGTCGTAGCTTAATTCCTGTAATGCTCTAATAGCATGAAAGTTTATATCGTTAAGCACAACGCCTTCACATAATTTACCTTCACCAACATATGTAGCGGTGAAGGAGTCTATGATTTCATTTAGTGGTATGTATCTATAACTACCGTACGCATCTCCAGTCGTTAGTGCATCATAGTAAGTCGAAGCGGTTTGCCTTAATATTCCCATTTACTTTATGTTTTGTGTTGCTAACTCCGCGGCGTCTCTTTGAGATCCTACTTGAGCTAGACCCGGTTTATTGATTACTACACCACTTAATTCTAAAATTTTATTTGTCAAAGTGTCTTCCTCTGATACGTGTAATTCAAAATCAACTGAAACACTTGCGTTATATAAAGCTACGTCACTAACCACTACGTATGCCCAGTTAACAGTTGTAGGCACTCGAAAGCACTGCACGGTCACTGGAGCACTTGATGGTGTTGTGCTTCCTGCGTATACTGATATATCTCTACCAGTTACTCTATTATTAGTGTATATAGGGCTTTGATTAGCAGTTGTCGCCATGTGTCTTATTGAACCTTTAAACCTTTGCGCTTCCGCTGGTTTAACCTTCTGGCAAACTTCGTCTCCGAGGTAAACTAATCCGGTTTGAAAAACTTCATGTGCAACGTTGTTGACGTTTACTGTGGATGGAAAAGTATGCCCGCCAGCCACAAACTCATTAGATTCAAAAGGACCTAGCTTAGCGTCTAATAGCTCTCCTATATCAGATTCGTCAACCTCATTAGTTTTACCTAGATCTTGTTTGTCTCTTAAGTTCTTAGTATAAAAGTAAGACTCAAATATTGACATCTGAGCCTGGTTGGCTAATAAGTTAAACTCCTGAGGAGTAATGTAACCCCTGTTTTCTTTATTAGTAAGAGTTAATACTCTTTGGTATATAGTGTCTATACTTATTGCCATAATTATTTATTTTATACGCTTGCTATGAAAACTTCTAGATCACAAGAAGCTGTATTAGCATCTGCTTGAATAACAGTTAAATCTCCTAACGCAACATCTGAATTTGCATCGGCGTTTTCAGTAGCATTAAACACGTCTACAACCCCGCCATTATTATCTCCGTTAAATACGAAAGATTGACCAGCGTCTAGTTTAATAGCTACCTCATCACCGTTCTCGTTAGTAAACGTTAGTGTTATAAAATTAGTGTCATCTAGATTTGTAAAGCGCATGTACCTTACGCTAGCCTCAAGAAATTGCCCTGGACCTATCGCGCTAGCATCAAACGTAGCAATATTTGTCTCAGTAGTAGTAACCGTGACTATTCTTTTTGACACTTCATTTATAGAAGCTATAGTTCTTGTGTTTGTAGCGCCCATCTCTTGTCCATTAAGATTAATAGACTCCGTGAGCGATACCGTTAATGTTGATGCAGTTACTGTGCTTGCCATAATTCTTTTTTTTGTAGTTTTGCAACCACCCCGAAGGGCAGTTGCATCACCATTTTTGATTATTAATTTAATCGTTTTTCTATATTGGAGTATATCTCCATTCCTTCATCAGTCTTAAACCAAGCGGCCAAGGCATTGTAAGGATGTTCATCAAAAGGAACGGTCATTAGTTTTCTATCATTAGAACCCCAAATAAATGTTCTTTGATCAGAAGATAGTTTTATAATCCCCATTTCTGTAGCTTTAATACCAAAGTTTCTAAGTACCACGTTGTCATCATTGAGCAGCTCTAAAAACAGTTTAGGATTTTTCTTAGCATATAGTAATAAATCACGCTTAAGCTCCTTAGAACTCATCTCTGATACCTTAGAACCAATCTCAACCCTCATAACTGCTTCTGCCATATCGATATCTAGGTTTTTAGCAGCTATTAAAGCGTCTACCTCAAACTCTAACCAGTCTAATTGGTTTTCCGCAATCTTAATTGGCTTATGTTCAAAGTAAATACTTTTTTTACCAGGATGATACAATGATAGAAGCTTTTGTAACACTGTCTCTTCTTTAGGCACAAAAAGAGCGCCGTTCCTAAACACTATATGAGTTAATCTTTGGTCACCTTTCATTTCGTCAACGAAGCAAGTTTGTTGATTTTTGCAATACTTCAACTCTCTTTCGTATCCTTTATCTTCATCGAACCAGTATACATCCGCAGATTTGATCATCCTAGATAGTGGTTTTTCGCGTGATCTTAAGTAGTACGTTCTATCTTTGACCTCCCAGTTGTTTTTAGGTAATTCTTTTGCAATTGGCTTTGGCCCAGGTTTTGGAGCTTCAACTACAATTGTTTCTTCTACGTAGGGTTCTTGAACCTCTACTTTTTTTGTTTGCTTTTTAGCCATAATATAATATAATAAAAAATTAATATAAAACTACCCCACCCGAAGGCAGGGTAGTTTCACCAAGTGTAATCTTACTTCATCAACATGAAGTTATTTGCTCCTTGAGTTACCAAGCAACGCTCAGATAACATATGGATTTCCATAGCATCAAGCGCAGACGTAGTAGCACCAACCGAACCAGTTGTCCATGTCTTCATTTTACGATTATCAGTAGCAGAAGCTCTGTAACGAACGTGTAGGAAAGGACGCTTAAGGTTTTTACCTAGCGACTGATCGTACACGGTAGAAGTTCCAGCTGGAACAAATATACCTCTTATAGCACTTGCACCTGCAGCAGCGTTAATACCACCACGTGTAGCTAAGTCGTTTAAGTAACGGAAGTCAGACTTATAGAAATCGTAAGATCCACGACGGAATCCAGAAAATCCTAGGTTGAGAGCCATGTCCTCGTTGTTATCGAATACTCCGTAAGAAGTACCTCCAGCGCCGTATGAATTCATTGAAGCAAGCATGTCGTCGATTGCTAGCGATGTAGCGCGATTAACAAACATCATGTTTTCTTCAATTGCTCCTTGCTTATCAAACTCTGCTAAGATAGCATCAAACTCCGCTAAGTCAGTGGCAGCGTTTACACCGGTAACACCCGACGTTACGTTTCCACGAGTCTCAATAGCGTCGAATAGACCTTGAGTACCAGTTGCAGAACCAGCAGCTAATCCTAAGTGATCATCAGTTAAGTCGGCGTTTGCGTTGATCGAACCATAGATAGAGTTTGCGGCATCTGCAGCAGCAGGACCACCAATCTTAGCTTCTAGCATAGCCATCTCTAAGTAATCAGTAAAACGAAGTCTAGTTTCAGACTCAGCTTTTAAGTACCACATGTAACCTGATTGACCTTCTTCTGTAGCCACTTCTACCCAGCCAATACGAGAAGCATCAGATCCTGATACTACGTAGTTATCTTTCATGATAATTGGCTTGTTAGTAAACGTCTTGAAGCTAGGTTGGTTAGATCCACGAGTTGTTTGGCCATCGTAGTTGTCACCTTTAGCGAACTCAGAACCGTAAACTAGAATAGTAAGTTGTCCTGATGATGTAGCAGCTTCAGTAAACCCAGCGCCAGCTAAGTTAGCAAAACCGTAAACAGCCACTGTAACTAAGTCGTGAGTACCACCAGTTGCACCTCGTGGTGCAGCAGTGACAATACACTTGATAGTAGTGCCTAATCCAGAGTGAGCTACAAGTAGAAGATCACCAACTCTAATACCGTGATCAGTTCCAATATCATTTCCATCGATATCGTTTTCAATTAAAAGAACACCACCAGCAGCGGCATCTTCATCGTTAACGTCACCAGTGTAAGATAAGTGTAGTCTACCTTGCTCAGACCAAACAACTTGATCAGCTGTCATGCTCTCCTCAGCTCCAACTTGCGAAAGAAAACCAGAGATTGTTCGTGGACCGTAAATCTCAGCCTCTTTCTCCATAAGGTCTGGTATATATTGTTGACCCCATCCCGCGTTTGACGCATCAGCGAGGTCTAAGTAGTTCGATGTTAACGCTTGCTGGATCGGTGCCGGCTGAACGTTTAACAAAGTTCCATTTGTAATTGCCATTTTTTCTTAATTTTAATTTTTGTTTTTATTTTTAATTTTGAACTTAAAAGAAGCAGAATCATCACCTAGCACCCTTACTTTCATACCACCTTGCATTTCACCTTGAGTGGATCTAGCTGTAGTGTTTATGTTTTTGGCTTTTGCAACACTGTCTTTCAGTGCGTCTGCTCGGCCTTGTTCGTAAAAGTGATTAGCAACTGCGTCTGCGTTCATAGCTGTGTACAAACTCTTATGGTAACCTTTAGCATCTGACATCGTGTTATCTTCGTTCAAAAACTTTTTGACAAAGTTGTTAATGTCGCTTTGGGTTTCCTTTACTTGGCCTGCGTCCTTAACATTATATCTAAATCTTTTATCTCCAACGTTGTATTCAAAACCTTTGAACTCGTTATTGAAAACCTGCTCGGTTTTCTTGTTAAATCTAGACTTCTGCTGTTGAGCTACTTTTTGCGTCTGCTCTGACTCTTTATTGTATCGGTTGAAGAAATCAATCGCCTTCTGCTGCTCGTTTGTGAGCTTGTTTCCAGCTTTAATCTCTTCGTAGTATTTAGACTTTTGCCCGTCTAAGTAGGTCTTGGCCTCGGCAACTTGCTCTTTAAGGGCCAATTTTTTACGTTTAATATCTCTCTCTTCATCTACATTCTCGTCAAATGAAAAGTTATCTTCCATAAGAAAGTTAATCTCTTCCGAGTCTAGATGAGGTTTAGTTCTTTTGTAGTACTCAAGCAAAGCGTCTTGATCATCTAAATCTTTAACATTCCTGTTAAGATTAACATAATCCTGAAGATCTCCACCAGTTTCATCCATAAAGTCCATCAACTTTTGAACATTTTCAGGTATAGCTTTACCAGTTTCTTCGTTTGCATCTAAAGCTTCAATAACCTCTTCTTCTGTTACAATCTCTTCTTCTGTTACTTCCTCAAGTGCGGGCGCTTCGTTGTCGACGTCCTCTTCTTGTGTAACTTCGTTATTTGTCTCTTCGACAGTGGTTTCAACTTCATTTACTTGTTCCGGTTCTTGTGGTTTGCTTAAATCTACTTTA
>UEXN01000940.1_pt1 | contig 16400 bp, 37 predicted proteins | sample 1796711 | NCBI WGS metagenome assembly UEXN01 (sample SAMEA4772470, study PRJEB27181) | metagenome | reverse complement strand
GCAAAACAAAAAGCTGCAAATAAAATAGTCAAGAAGATGGGAGACAAAGGAAGGTATGATGATAGTAATCAATTGAAGACTTTGGTGGTCATGCAAGTGCTTGGTGATACAAAAAGTTTCTTTAATAATCAAACACAGTTACAGGACACGCCTGGATTTTTTGACAGCACAAAAGTTCCAGATGCTCAGATATCGGATAACAATGCAGCTGCTTACTTCATGATAGGAGGCAGTGACGCAAAAATGGATGCGTTGACTGATTTACAATACAGATGAATGAACTAGTCATTTTATTTTTTGGGTTTATAATCGCAGCATATTTTATTGGTATGTGGGCAGGTACAAAGATTACGGAACCAAAAATTATTATCAAACAACCAAAGGGTGGGGAAAAACAGAAAAATTTGAGAAATAAAATGGGATTAAGATAGGAGATAAAAAATGTCTGATGACGGCAAAACAGAAGTTGAGTTTGCCGGGGTCAAGTTTCGAGGTGGAAAAATATTCGTCATTATTACAGCATTGAGTACCCTCGGCGGTGGTCTTTATGCGGGCTTTGAGTTCTATAAAGACTATGTTAATATGAAAACAAAAATAGAAAAATACACAGCGCCAGACTTGTCAGGATTTGACAAGAGATTAGCTGTGCTACGAGCAGATATGGATGCTATGCAAAAGATTGAAAATATGATTGAAGATACCGCACTACAAACTAGAGATGAGGCCAGAACGATCAAGAACGATCTGAAGGCAGAGATTGTGCGTACAGAGAGATTGGTGGAGAGCATTGAGCGAAGAGTCAAAGGTATACAGGATGATACTCGTAAGATGATCGACAAAGAGAATGATCGGAATGATAAGATTAGAGAACGGATACAGAACAGAATGGATAGCCTAGATGATGGTTTGACTAGTAAGATGAAGGCACTTGAAAAGGAGACAGGTGAAAAGATCAAGAAGGCTCTAAACAATCCACTTGCAGGAATGAGAAAATAATTGAAAAAAGTTCTTGACATTATCTTCTCTTTCCCCTATACTAAATATAGTTGGTAAGAAATATGGAGATAAAAAAATGGAAGTTATCACACACACAGTATTTGCAGCGGTCTGCATGGGTGCTTGTTACTTTTGGGGCCGGTATTTGTCTAAAGATGAAATCCTTGAGGGTGTAGTTGGAACCATGTTGGATCGACTCGAAAAAGATGGGTTTATTCGCACTGTAGAGGGTGAAGACGGTGATATGGAACTGGTTCCTATTTCTGAAATAATCGAAGAAAATCGTTAGAAGGTTCTTGACAATATCATTCCAGTATGTAATAATACATGTATGATGAGAAAAGGAGATTACACGCTATGAAGAAAACTCTTACAGGAGCAGTGGTTGCCACAATGTTAGTGGCTGCATCAATTCCAGTAAAAGCGAATGATTTTCCGTTGGGTTCAATTCTTGGCGGTGTTGCTGGTGGATTTATTGGCAATCAATTTGGTAAAGGAACAGGTAAAACCATTGCAACTGCGCTTGGTGCTGTTGGTGGTATATTGTTAGGTAAACAATTACACAGGCCACCTCATCATGTTCCATCACCTCATTATGGTAATAGGACTCCCACAACTGTTGTAACAACCAGTTGCGATGCCTATCGTAACCCTGGCGCTCGGGCCGCATGTAATCGTGGTGTTGCTGACCGTAATAAAGCATATCAGCGCCGTGTAGAAAATCAAGCTTATCGTGCTGGGCGTGGTACTTACATCTATCCCTATTCTAGGGTTGGTCAAAAAGCAATATGGTAATTAATTCGTAGGGTGAAATGAAATATATTATGATACCGGCGATGTGTCTCCTAACAGGAGTTGCTTCTGCCAATGAGTGTAAATACTCATCTGATGTTGACACCTCATTTGAGGGCGTCATATCCAAGTCTCAAAATTACGACAAAAAAACATATCCATATATTGACGATACAAGAAAATGTGTTGTCAGTATGGATGTTAAAATCAATGATAAGTGGCATCCAACATCTGGAACTTATGTATTTGGTCCAGATACATCAGAGAATGATGCCTGCAAGAATGCTGAGTTGTCTGCGAAAGAAAACATCCTTCGCACCACTGTTCCAGAAAAATTAAATAAGACTGTGGAACAGAAGTGTAAGGTGGAGATGACTGAAAAAACAGAGCCACCTACTCCGAAAGCATCACCAACTATTCCAGTTCAACAGGAACCTGTTGATGATCCAAGAAAATCAAACAACAATTCTAACTATGTTATGAGTTTACCTGTGCCTATGCAAAATATTCCTGGCGATTTACCAGACATTTTGCCTGTTTGTCACAAGGTATATATGAATGTTTGGATTGGTGGTAGTCAACAATTAGCATATCAAGAGGTTTGTCAATGAAATATTTAATTGGAATTGGTATTGGGATTGTTATAACTTTGTTATATCCTGATATTGTGCCACATATCAAGAACGCTTTTATTGAGTCGGGTGTTCGTGATTCTGCTGTAGAGACTCTTATGAGCGTAAAGTGAGGTTATTATGTATATGTTAAGTACTTATCTAAAATCAGTAGCACTAGCTATTGTGTTAACATTGGTTGCATTTTCTTTAGGTGCGTGTGGTAATACTATAAAAGGTATTGGCACAGACATTGTAGGAATGGGCGAAAGTTTAATGGGAGAGGAGTCAAAAGATGTCTCTAAATAAAATTGCACTGTTGAGTGCGGTAAGTGTTCTTGCGTTGTCGGCTTGTTCCACAACACAAGATGCTGCAATGCCAGGCACCTCTGATACGGTTAACGTGACCTATGAATATAAACGTGATCGTGTTCAAGAACAGATTAAAAATATTCCAGATTGGTTTAAGAAACAACCAGAGGATACCAGTAATATCTTTTCTGCTGGAACATCTGTGACACCTGATTTACAATTCTCGATTGATGCGGCTGTGTTGAATGCAAAGGTCATTCTTGCAGATCGCATCAACTCAAGGATGCGTAGTCAGGCAAAACAGTTCAAGGCAAAAGTCGGTTCTGGTGATTTGGATGCGTCTGTGATTTCAGAGTTTGAGCGGGCAGTAAAGAATATCACTGCTGATACAGATGTTTCTGGATATCACATGTCAGAGGTAGAGGTTGTTCCACATGGAACACAATACCGTGCATTTGTTCTGTTAGAGTATTCTGATGCAGAGGCAAGGAAGATTCTTACTAATCGTATTCGTAAGGATGAGATGTTGTTCAACAAGTTACGGGCAACAAAGGCCTGGAAGGAGTTGGATGAAAATGCTAAAAAGCAAAAGCAAGAAGATGATGATCGCCGCAAGCGTGAGTTGTCTACTCTTGATCCCAAATCAAGTCAAGGCACTTGAGCCTATTAGCACTGTGATAGGTATTGTCGCTGGACCCATTTTCTGTAAAATGATAGAGTGTAAAAAAGTTGAAAGTAAATATCTTTTTGTGGAAAGACCAGAACAAAACAAAAAAAGGTTGGCTGAAATTCGTAGTAACTTCAAATGGGGGGGTTACTACGAAGAGGGAGATTGTGTCGATTCTCACAACAAAAACCTTGACAAAAAAATTCCGATATGTTACATTAAGGGAGAGTGGAGAGTGATTAATGATTAAAACATTTATGTTACTACTAGCCTTTACTGTGACTGATCCAGCTGGTGAGATAAGAGATGAGAGGATTCATGTTTTATCTCGACACTTTGACACACAAATAGAGTGTAAAGAATTTGTTAATAAGTGGGAACATGTAATCAGAGACAGGGGATTGTCAACCGTTCAAGGCATGTTGGCTGATGAGTGGAAAGTCGATTTGACTTACATTGGTTGTACAAAATCTCCTGTATTGGAGTAGATAATGGGAAGTATGCATATGTTGCCGGTGTATTACACCACAACGAATAACAAGAAACGCAAGGTCGGTAAGAAGACTCAGAGTCAGATTGCTGCTGAGAAGGAACACAAAAAGTTTCTCAAGAAGATGGGTATAGGCTCTCGTAGCTCAGTTGGATTAGAGCAACGGCCTTCTAAGCCGTGGGTCACAGGTTCGAGTCCTGTCGAGAGCGCCAAACCAAAGGTTGTATATGACTCCTCTATGGCAAAGAAAGAGGAGATGGTCTATACAGGAACCGAAATCATAGGGATTGCACAGATGCATAAATCTAATGCAGTACCAGTTCGTGGAAAGAAACAGGCAGAGGAAGTTGCCAAAATGAGGAGAAATTAAGTGCGAGTCGAAGTGCGTAATAATAATATTGATGGAGCGTTGCGTGTTCTAAAGAAGAAGTTACAGCAAGACGGTCTATTCAATGAGATGCGAAGAAAAGAATATCATGAGACTAAAGGTGAAAAGGGTAGAAGAAAGAAAGCTGCTGGCAGACAAAGATGGATGAAGGAAAATAACAAAAGGTTAGATGAATATGGTATCTGAAGTTGATGAAGATAAGAGGGATACTAGGACAGTTGAGATTGAATTAAAGTCACATGAAATTCCCACAAAAACGGCAACACCGTTACATACCCTTGATTGGTATATTAAGTGGGTGAGTTCTATTATTTTGATTATTGGTATGATTCTTGCTGCGAACAATCTCTATCCCTACAATATTGTTGTTCAATGTGCTGGGATTGTTGGTTGGTTAGTTGTTTCGATTATGTGGAATGACAGGTCGTTGATTATTGTCAACGCTGTTGGAGCGGCCATTTTGATTAATGGTCTTGTTGGTTACTGGTTGAAAGGTTAGTATTATGGCAAATAATGTAAGTTCGTATATTTCATTTTCAAACATTTCTGAAGAAGCTGAAGATTGGCTTGATAAATTAATGCCAGATCATAACACATCTGCATATGAGGTCTTGGATAAAATTTATGATAAGACTGAAGAGGAGATGGATGATTATGATTGGTGGATTGAAAATGTAGGTGCAAAGTGGTTGAATTTTGAAGATGTTAGTTGTGGTGGTATGGCAACTGTTTCTGCTTGGTCAGCACCTGTTTCCTTTTATGAAAATTTGTATAAGAAATTATCATCACTCAATTCTCCTGACCTAAAGATGTGGGCTAGGTATGATGATGAGATGCCTAACTTTGTTGGTGTTTGGGGGATGGCTCCAAATGGATACGACTATGACGAATACATTGAGGAAGAGCATTATGAACAATGTATCGGTTGTGTCCCTCACTATGAAACTGATGATGGCTGGGAACACAATGAAGATTGGTGGGACAAGTTCGATGAGTGGTCAGAAAAAGAATATGGACTATTCCTTGAGAGTTATGGAGAATATTTAGAAGAAATGAATGAGGAATAAATAGAACAATGGCTAAAAAAATCAAAGCAAAGACTGATAACAGTGGATGGGTTGAACCTAAGAAGAAGGTTCGCAAGAAACGTAAACCTATGACTGATGAGCAGAAGGCAGCTGCGGCAAAACGCCTTGAGAAAGCCCGTGCTGCCCGTGCTGCAAAAAATCCTAACTATGGTAAATCTAGTATCCATGAGAGTTTGCAGAATGTACCAGACGATGCACCAATCAGTCCAAAGAAGGTGAAGTCTTGGATTAAGACACAGAAAGAACTTGCATCTGTAGAGCGTAGAAATGAGAAATCAAATATAAAAGGTGCGACTGACCGTAGATTATCTCACGAAGGATATGTTCGTAACATGCAAAGATATCTACGAGATGGTGATTGGGTTGATTTGTTTTATGGTGAGCACCAAGAAAAAAAGATTAGAAATATTTGTAGAGCACAAGCTTACTATTGGTCGGGTCCAAAGAAAGACGAACCAAAGTTTGATGTTTGGACTTATTACCCAATGTTGGGAACAATCTATACACAAGAGATGTACAACGCTGATAATGGAGTAGAAGATGCCTATGTGCAAAAGACCAAAAGAAAACGCAAACGTAATATCAGGGCCGTGGAAGGTAAAGTCTAAAAGAGAGGTCGTAGTTCCAGATATTGATGTTATTGCTCTTCAAGAAAACATCATGTTTGCAGATGACTTGACCGAAAGTCTGTTGGTGCAAATGATACATACAATGGGTGAGAATGGAGTGGATGTCTCTTCAACTGATTTCATAAAAGATATTTCTTTTGTTATCGAAGCTGTTAAAGGTGTAATCTACAGAGACATGGGATTATCTCACCCCATGAGTGATATGATGTCACAGTTTACGGATGTTACTGTGGATGAGGGAAACAATCCACATGGCCTTGTTGACCTAGAATCAATCCAAAAAGTAAAGATTACAAAGGATGATGATAGTTCTGAGCCAGAACCAGAACCAGCATGAGGTTATAATGAAAACTAAATTTTATGAACCGTTCAGTCCTATCATACTAGAAACAAAAGTCCCAACAAAATTTGTTAATATCATGAATACAATTGGTGACTCTGTTTTATCAGATGATGAGAAAAGCGTGAAGTGGGACCATTCATCTAACCTAGTTGGAAAGGTTCACAAAGAAGTAAGAATTCCTGCCCCTAGAAATGAAGACAAGGAGTTTTTATTTAGGACTATGAAGCAGGGGTGTGTAGATTATTTAAATTATGTGATTAAAAAAGGTAGAGCGAGAAGCTGGAATTCAATTACTAAAAATCAAAAAATAAAAACTCCCACTGTCAAGAATATTCACTTGAGAGACAGTTGGATTGTTAGTCAATATGCAGGGGATTATAATCCACATCATTTCCACAGTGGTAATTTTTCTGCTGTAATATACCTTAAAATTCCAGAGGGGATGGATAAGGAGTGGGAGCAAGATTTTGCTGACCATTATCCATCCAATGGATTAATAGAATTTACTTATGCAGAGGTCCAAGATATGAGGTCAGAGTCGATTAAGTTTAAACCAGAGGTTGGGAAGTTTTTAGTTTTCCCTTCATACTTGAGACATTTTGTATATCCTTTTAGATGTAACGGTGAAAGAAGAAGCATGAGTTTCAATGCTGATATGAGGTTATCATGATTTTAGTTGATATGAACCAAATTAGTCTGGCAAGTGTAATGATGCACTTAAACATAACCAAGCGTGATAGTGTTGATACAGGTATAGTGCGACACATGATACTCAACTCACTTCGCATGTATCGTCAAAGTTATTTCAAAGAGTTTGGTGAGCTTGTCATATGTTATGACTCCAAAAATTATTGGAGAAGAGAATACTTTCCAGAATACAAAGCTGGAAGAAGAAAGTCTAGAGAAACATCTAGTCACGATTGGAACGATATCTTTGAATGTTTAAATGCCATCAAATCAGAGATAAGAGAAAACTTTCCATACAAGGTTCTTGAAGTTTATGGTGCAGAGGCAGATGATATTATTGCTGCACTGTGTGGTGAGTTAGAGTTTGACAACGGTAAGACATTAATTCTATCTGGAGATAAAGACTTCATTCAACTACATAGATTTAAAAATGTAAAACAGTATAGTCCTATCACAAAGAAGTTTATCAATGGAGAAGACCCAACGGAGTATCTGTATCAACACATACTCAAAGGTGATTCAAGCGATGGTGTTCCCAATGTGTTATCACCAGATAACACTTTCGTTGATGGGTTACGACAAAGACCCTTGAGCAAGAAAAAGATTTCAGAGTGGGCTGGTCCGTTATGTGAACAGGTTCTACCGAATGATGAGTTAAAGAGAAATTATCAGAGAAATAAAAAGCTGATTGACTTGCAAGAGACACCAAAGGAGTTGCACCTTGAGTGCATTCGCACATACCAAGACGCCCCAGAAGGTGACCGTAGTAAACTACTAAATTACTTTATAAAGAATAGATTGAATGATCTAATGGAAAACATAGGAGATTTTTAATTATGGCTTACACACCACTCTTTTCCGAGATATTACAAAAAGTCGGAAAGTTGAAAACTAAGAAGCAGAAAATCGAATTTCTGAAACAAAACAATACGGACGCACTTCGCATGGTTGTGAAGTCATCTTTTGACCCAAATATTATTTGGGTATTGCCAGAGGGTCCAGTTCCATTTAAACCGAATGATGTACCAGAGGGAACAGAGCATACCATTCTGGCTTCTGAAGCTAGAAAGTTGTATAATTTTGTTGAAGGTGGAAATGGTGCATTAACCAAAAACAAACGAGAAATGATGTTTGTTCAAATGTTAGAAGGCCTTCACAAAGACGAAGCAGATGTGATTATTGCTGCAAAGGATAAGTCTCTCCATAAAGTATACAAGGGACTGTCTGCGGCTGTGGTTAAAGAAGCTTTCAATTGGGACGATAACTTTATGATTAAAGACAATGCGAGTCCAAAATATGAACAATATGCTCAACGAGCAAACGTCTGAACTTGAATTTTTAGAGCATCTCGCATTTAGTCTTTTTCAAAGCGAACAGTTTTTTGACTCTGCTATCTGCTATGAAAGAATAATTGAACTTGATCCTAGTCACGCAAAGGCATACTACAATCTAGGTGTTGTGTTGCATGATATGGGTCAGTTTGATTATTCTCTTTTGCACTATGAGAAAGCAAAAGAACTAGGATACGACTGCTCTAGAGTTAATCTCAATATTGGAATGCACTTCCTCAAGTTGCGTGATTTCAAAAATGGTTTTGAATGTGTTGATTTGCAATCGGGTGGTGCATGGCGTCTTGGTCAAAACTTTGATGTAAATAAAGATAGGTTGTCTGATATAGAGTTGTGGGAAGGCCAGAATCCACAGGGTAAAAACATATTGGTTTACAGTGAGCAGGGATTTGGTGACAATATTCAGTTCAGTAGATATTTACCAGAGCTATCACGGTTGAGTGGTGATGTTACTTTTTTGTGTTATGACGCACTTGCTCCAGTGATTAGAAATAACCATGCCTTTGATGATATAGATGTGCTAGACAGTATTAACGAATATGTGATTGACCTTGATTATAGGGTTCCGTTGATGAGTGTTCCTAGACTGATTGAAACCACCTTTGATGATATACCACTTGCAGAGGGGTACTTTGCAAAAACATCCAACAAGGATTGGGGCCTATCAAGTGACAGGATGAATGTTGCAATTGCATGGGAAGCAACCAAGAAAGACTCAAGGCGAAGTATCTCTCTTGACCTAATCAAAAATCTATGTGACAACCCCAAGATTAACTTTATCAATATACAGAAGGATTCTGAACACGATATTGATGGTGTAGTGCGTGTCGGTGATAGAATACAGGACTTTACTGACACTGTGGACATACTATCTCAATGTGACCTTCTAGTGTCCACTGATACAGCTATGACGCATGTAGGGGGTGCTTTAGGGGTTCCTACACACCTTCTACTGCACTACTCTGCTGATTGGAGATGGTTCACTCACGATATGAACCACAGCCCTTGGTACGAATCAGTGTCGATTTCTAGACAAAAAACACCTCAAGATTGGATATCGCCAATAAATGAGGTCAAAAAAAGATTCGGAGTCCTTATAAATCAATGACTTAATGTGTGATTTTTTTCTTGACATTGCCATCACTATATGCGACAATGTATATAGTGAGAAAACAAACGAGGTTGATATGACTACTAATTGCGTTCCCACTGAAAACATTAAAAAAGGTCTTCTTGTTGTGTATATTCATGGATATGGGAAGAACAAATCTGAATATATCGGTGAATTTAAGGGATATGAAGGAAACAAAGTTCGTATTGGACGTTGGGAGTTTAAAGACGCCGTTGTTCTTAAAGAACGCCTACTTGGTGTTTTTGACTGTCCTAAAGAGGGTGTTGTAATGGGAGTGGAGATATGAATATTACACCAGAACTCAATCCCAAGGGTCTTCAGACCTTTATGGAAGACCTTTGGGGCGCCGAAGGCGACTTCATTGATACACCTCTTGGTAGAGGTCGTATTGAGAATGTTCGTACCAAAGCTGGTATTGACCTTGAGGTGATGGTCAAAATCCCCAACATTGACGGATTCACTCTATTTTCTGGTATTGAATTATTTGCGGATAATGCTTAAATGATTGGTATTGAAGTAACAGGTGGTCTAAAGAAAGACCGTGAACTAGCAGATGAGATTGTCTGGTGGTGCATGGATATGCTTTTACCTCGCCACCGTACTTTAGATATTGATGTGAAGTTCACTAAAACTATTGAGGATGGTGCTCAAGGGTTCTGCTATCAGGGTGATGATGACCGTGACTTCACGATTGAGATTGACCATCGTTTGAGCCGGACTGTTTCTAAAGAAGAGTTCATTGAGTGTATCATCCATGAGATGGTTCATGTTTGGCAAGTTGCCACTGGTCGCATGAAAGATAAATTTCGTGGTGGATACAAACAGTTGTGGAAATGTAAGGACGGTAAGTATCGTAACTACAACAAGACTGCATATGAGAAGCAGCCTTGGGAAGTTGAGGCTTACAAGATGCAAGGCCCCTTAACTGAAACCTTTATGAAGGAGTATGGATATGAGTAATATGAAAAACTACATGCTGGATGTTGAAGAGTTCTGTGATGGATACGCTTTCGGTGGTGACGAGCACTGCATTGATGAAGTCGCTGCTGCCGCTGATAACGCTTTTCGGTCAACCATGGCTGGTGATTATGCCAGGGATTATCTCACATGGAAATTTGGCAAATGAAGGAACTTATAACTGCTGGACTGCTGTTTGTTTCCTCGCCTGTTGAACTGTTAAACGAAAAACAGACTTACAGTGCAGAAGAGCATGTTCAATGCCTCGCTGTAAATATTTATCATGAGGCAAGGGATCAAGGTACGGCAGGGAAACTTGCTGTATCTGCTGTTGTTCTTAATAGAGTGAATGATAAAAGGTTTCCAAACACCGTGTGTGAGGTGGTTCTTCAGGCACATATGAAAAAATCATGGAAAACTGGACTGCCTATTCCTATCAGAAATAAGTGTCAGTTCAGTTGGTATTGTGATGGTAAATCGGATGAAGTGAAGGACGAAAAAAGTTATCAAAAGATACTTGACTTTGCTCGTCTAATCATGCATAATGGTATAAAGTTCGTTGATATAACTGATGGTGCTACACACTACCATGCTGATTATGTCAAACCATCTTGGGCAAAAACCAAGACAAGGACTACAGAGATTGGTGACCACATTTTTTATCGTTGGGAGAAGAAATGAGACATATTGAAATATCGTTAATGGAAAATGGTGAATTGTCTATTGATGGACAAACTAGGCCAGGCGGTAATCTTGATATTCGTGAGTTTGAAGATGGCGAATGGGTAGGTGGTTGTTATGCTACCTTTGATAATCTTATTGAGAAAGTAAAGGAGTGTTTAGAGGAATGAATATATCATATCAAATAAACTTTGGCCCCATAACACAAGGTTTAATAGCTGGTGTTATAATCCTAACCCAAATTGTTTTAACTGCTGTTTTACTGGAGGCAATATTATGAATATTTTCTATCTAGACCGTGACCCTGTGATTGCCGCACAAATGATGTGTGACAAGCATGTGGTCAAGATGATACTGGAGTCTGCACAGATGCTCTCCACTGCACACCGTGTTCTTGATGGTGATGAGTATGCCGACAAGATGGGCCTATACAAGATGGCTCACAAGAATCACCCAAGCACCATTTGGGTTCGTTCATCCGAGGACAACTATGATTGGTTATGGCAACACATGTGCGCTCTTATGAAAGAATATACGCATCGTTATGGTAAGAGACATGCCACAGAGCGTCTAATTGATCCATTGTGCAATGCGCCAGATTTCGTTGGTGACGGTGAGTTTACTGATCCACCCCAGTGTATGCCTGACTACTGTAAAGGTGAGGACACAGTTCTTGCATATCAGAACTACTATATACTAGAGAAATCAGGATTTGCAAAGTGGACCAAACGAGAAAGCCCAATATTTTTTGTGGAGAAATACGATGCAACGAGAACCGTATTGGGACTACATGGCTCGGAGACTCAAAGAGGAACAACCAGTGTATAACTCTCTTCATTTCAAATTAGACGATCAAGAAAAGACCAAAATCTCAACAAAATTCAATGAGGTTGATTTCTTAAAGAACGAGGTTTACCAATTACAGGAGAGTTTGCAGGGATCATACAAGAGAATAAAAATTCTTAATGAAACAATCAACGAGCAGCGTGACAAGATTTTCCAATTAGAGAGCCGGGACCAATTGGAATTTAAATTTTAACGGAGTATATAATGACATCTCATAATGTATTTTCATATGTCCCAATTATGAAAAATGACTTTATTCTAAAAACATCAATTGAAAAGAAAACATGTGAAGAATTAGTTGAAGCCACGAAAGATATGCTTGATGAGGATATTGAAGATAACCTCAGTAATGTTAGGCGCACAATTTGGGAACTTCATACTGAAGATAGTGTCGCTCCAATCATCCATAAGATTATGGACCATGCGAATTTCTGCATCAGGACAAGATTGAACTATCCACACCCAAATCAAAATCAACCGCCATTTTTTGACAACAGCATGTTTCACTATGTGTTTGCAACATTCAATTCATGGGTAGCTCATTACAAAGATAAGAGTTTTGTTGAACCACACCGTCACATAGAGTATCCCAATTACTACTCTTGTGCCCTATATCTGTCTACAGGTGGTGAGGAAACTAGTTTGTCTTTTTTATCTGATGAGGCACCATCATTTAATCAGAATAAATTAAAGATACCATGCAAAGAGGGAGACATGTTAATTTTTCCATCAAACTTGATTCACTACACAAATGATACTTTTGATAAAAGAATAGTTATGTCTGCAAACATGTATGCTGGATTTTGTCCCAACTTTTTGAATGAAGGCAATCCAAAAGCAGATGAGACTACAGGAGAAGAATAATGCCAACGTACACCTTTATGAATTCAGAATCTGGAATGGAATATGATGAGACTATGCTTATATCAGAATATGATGAGTATATGAAGAACAACCCTAAAGTGGAGCGAGTATATCAACCAGTGGCCATTGCTGGTGACCATGTGATGGGTGTTGGTCCTAAAACTGATTCTGGGTTTAATGATGTGATGGGAAATATTGCTGACAATAATCCATTGTCTCCTATGGCAGACAAGTATGGAACATCTAGGACTGCTAGTCAAAGAAAGGCGAAGGACACATTTACCAAAGTTACTAAAAAATATAAAAGCAAAATGGACAATCTAAATAAATAGAAATGGTGCAGGCGAGAACATCAAACTTCAGCACCGATGCACAGCGTCTATGTAAGCTGGGAAGTCAATCCGCCTATGCATCAGAGGGGAGTGATCCGGGCACTCCCCTCACCCTAACATAAGAATGAGGTAAAAATGGCTTCAAAGAAAAACAAAGAAATAAACATGAACGATTTGGTTTCAATCAAACCAATCACAGACAATCAAAAAGAAGTTTTTTCCACATGGAAGAAAGGACTAAACCAATTTTTGTTTGGTGCGGCAGGGACAGGAAAAACTTTTGTCTCTCTGTATCTTGCTCTACAAGAAATTATGGATTTAAAGAAACCAGCTGATAAAGTTATTTTGGTTCGGTCACTTATTCCAACTAGAGAGATTGGTTTTCTCCCAGGCGACGAAGAGGATAAATCTGCACTGTATCAAGTTCCTTATAGAAATATGGTTCAGTTTATGTTTGAGATGCCCAATGAACAGGCATTCAATGGTTTGTATGATAAACTAAAATCGCAGGGCAGTTTGTATTTTTTGTCAACTTCTTTTCTAAGGGGGTTGACATTTGATAATAGTATCATTATAGTAGATGAATGTCAGAACTTAAACTTTCACGAATTAGATACGATTATCACTAGGGTAGGCCAAGATTCCAAGATTATGTTCTGTGGAGATTTTGGTCAAACAGATTTAATCAAGAACAATGAGAAAAATGGACTACATGATTTTATGCGTATCCTAGAGGAAATGAAAGAATTTAATTGTACAGAGTTTAATATTGGTGATATTGTAAGGTCTGGCTTTGTGCGAAGTTATTTGATAAACAAGACAAAAATGGGAATTGGTTTGGAGTAAATATTATGGAAATATCATATAATACAAAACCGGCATTAACTTTAATGTCATGTAATTTTGGTTTTGAAATTGCAAAAGAACTTAATGATTACCTTGAGGAAAGTGTATTTGATAAAAATATAGATGCGTCTGGTAGTTTAGTTGGTCAAATTAAAAATCATGAAAATTCTGCTCAATTAATTTTTCCTCATGATGACGATGATGTTGGGCAACAATTTTCAGAGTACTTGTGTAGGTTGGCTAATCAATATATGGGTTATACTGAATCTGATGCTGTTAGTGATGGCACATTTGTTAATAGTTCGGTAACAGGTAATGAAAAGAAATATGATCCAAAAGTAAAATCTATGTGGGTCAATCGTAGTTATGCTGGAGATTATAATCCAGAGCATGATCATCCATCTGATGCTGACATTGGTTTATCTTGTATCATGTACTTGACAATTCCAATGGGTATCTCCAGTGGAGATGGTAGTTTAGGTTCTACATCACTTACAGGTGCCTCTGGTGTGACTGATGGTTACACTCGTTTTTGTTGGGGAACTAATACCACAAGTGACATGAAAAAGTTAAAACCAAGCACAGAGCAATATGTTAAACCAGAGGTAGGGCAGTTATTGATGTTTCCATCTTGGTTAAATCATAGTGTATTGCCTTTTACTGGTGAAGGGGAGCGCAGAAGCCTATCTGCAAACATAAACATGTTTCCCGTTGAAGAGGAAGAATAAATATGAATACGGACAAACTTAGAGAGCAGTTGAAAATTGATGAAGGATGTATTTACGAAATTTATAATGACCATCTTGGCTATGCTACTTTTGGGATTGGTCATCTTGTTCGGGAATCTGACCCTGAGAATGGCAGCCCTGTCGGCACCAAGGTCAGCGAAGATAGAGTTGCCAAAGCCTTCGATGATGATATCGAAACAGTTTTGTCAGACTGCAACAAGCTTTACCCAGACTTTGAGGATTTGCCAGAAGAAGCTCAACAAATAATTGCAAACATGATGTTCAATCTTGGTTATCCAAGACTGTCCAAGTTTCGTGGTATGAAGGCTGGAGTTGATGCAAAAGATTGGAATCGAACAGCAGATGAGATGGTCGATTCGAGGTGGTATGCTCAAGTCGGTAGAAGAGCAGAAAGATTAGTTGAAAGAATTAGAGCATTAGCATAATGAAATCTGAAATGTTTAAACACAATCCTGTTTCTCTACCAGAGATTAAGGCAAAGACCACTGATGGTGTTCGTCTGTATGAAACACCAGAAGGTAACAAGTATCCATCCATCACCACTGTTCTATCAGCCCGCAATAAAAAAGGATTGTTTGAGTGGCGTAAGCGTGTTGGTGAAGACGTTGCAAATCACATTGCAAGAACTGCTGCTGCAAGAGGTACAAAAGTTCATCACATGTGTGAGGACTATCTAAACAATGTGCATCTTGATTGGCCTGAGAGGTGGGATAAGCACAAGAAACATTTTCTACCATATGCTTTGTTTAAGGTTTTTAGGGAACAAGCACTGTGTCACATTGACCACATATATGCACAAGAAGCAGGACTCTACAGTGATAAATACAAGGTAGCGGGCCGAGTTGATTGCATTGCTGACTACAAAGGTAAGTTATCAATTATCGACTTCAAAACGTCAACTAGAGAACGTATTGATGCATGGAATGAAAACTACTACATTCAAGGATCGGCCTACGCAGAAATGTTTGGTGAGAGAACCGACATAATCGTAGAGCAAGTAGTAATTCTTGTGGTCACAGAAGACGGAACCGTTCAAGAATTTGTAAAACAAAAACATGATTATATTGGGCCTCTCATTGAAACCATCAATGAATGGAGAGAGAAAAATGAAGTATCTAATGATAGCCCTCATAAGCGTATTTATCAGTTTGGTTTGCGTTCCTAGTGCTACAGCAGATAATAGTAGAGAGTGGTCGGCTGGTGACTTAATCTCAGTGGGACTTGTTTGTAGAGATGAAGAGTCAATTTTGAAAATTGTTCGTGCAGATGTTACGTCTGAAGAACTTGTCTTAATGGCAATGAACCAATCAATTATGATGGGTGTGTGTGTAACTTTTGAAGGGGCTATGCGGTTTCTAGTACAGAAAGCATTAGTCCACTATAAAGACCATGCCGGAAGAGCAAGTATTGTTTTGGGAGTTGGTAATTCAAATCAAGATTTTCTAGGTTGGGTGCTTGCAACTGGTAAATTTGTATCAGAAAAAAAATCTGAAGAAACCTCAATTTAGTCCTTGACAAATATATTCCCGCATGGTATAAATATAAGTACAGTTCGTTGAAACTGATTGAAAGACATACTGGACGGGGGTGCAATACCCCCCGCCTCCACCAAAAGGAGATTATTGTGGAACAGGTATTGAT
>UEXN01001398.1_pt1 | contig 16419 bp, 33 predicted proteins | sample 1796711 | NCBI WGS metagenome assembly UEXN01 (sample SAMEA4772470, study PRJEB27181) | metagenome | reverse complement strand
TAAACGGTGTGAGTGAATTTGATGTTGCTCAAGTTTTATTGCTCATCGCCAACAGAGTACAAGTTAAAGAAAGAGAATAGTTTAAACTAAACAGGTAAACTTAAGGGGGCTTCGGCCCTCTTTTGTCGTTATAGGGACAGTGAAATCTCAGGCAGTTTAAGAGGTTTAATACTGGACTGGTAGGTTGGGTTATCTTCTAAGTTTAAATAGCTTAGAATGTAATTCTAGGGCCTTCTGGAGTGTATATATAGTATATCTTAGACTGTACATGACATGAGGCGCACCTAGTATAACTAACGTGTGCGATACTGGCCTTGACAATTTTTTGAGATTGCTTCAGGCTAGGTATGGATGCAAATTTTTTTAACCGTAGGAGTGTATACAAATGAGATCAATTAATGTAATTGCAAGTGAGATCGACAGTGATTGGAAGAAAGTAAACTATGCTGCTCGACCCTATCTGGACGCAATGTATTCTTTAAATAACATTGGCGATTCATACTATCTTGACAGCGGTGAAGGCGTAGTGCTAAGGTTTCTAGCGAATGCCGGTACTTGGCGAGGCGAAACAGCCAAGCGAGTTAAACTAGAACTAAAAGCGATGGTGAAATAACATGATGACCTATAAACAGTTAAAGAATTTCCTTGACCACATGAGTGCCGAAGAGTTAAGTGAACCTATTAAAATTAGTTTACCTTGTGGGCCTTCCGATAGTGGAGATACGCATACATATAACTGCTTTGGCTTAGATTCAAATTATACCCTAGAGGCTGATGATCGTGAACAATATTAACTTAATAACTTCAGAGTCTTTAGAGCTTTTAAGATCTAATAAGACATTTTATATGTCTATTAAAAGACCCTTATTAGGGTTTAATAGCTCTTATAAGATCTCTAAAGGTCTTAAAAAGTATGATTATACCACGGGAATACTGTACTTGCAACCCTCTGATGCAGTATCTAAGAAAACTTTATGTCCCCATGCTAAACCTGCTGGTTGTGAGGAACCCTGCTTAGGTAAAAAGTCTGGACGTTTAGCAATGTTAACCTCGCAGAAAGCTATGACTCGCCGTACTTTGCAGTATGTATTAGACCCCGATGGGTTTAAAGATAGACTGAGGGCTGAGATAATAAAGAATGAAACTGATAAGTATTGCATCAGGTTAAATGGTACTAGCGACATAGACTTTTCAGATTTAATTTCATCGCTGCCAAACATTCAGTTCTATGATTACACTAAAGTATTCCATAGGGTTGAGCGAAACACTCTGGCTAATTATCACTTGACATACTCTGCTTCGTTCAAGACTGCGAAGTTAATTAATAAAACTAAAGAGGCGGCAGTCAAGGGATTCAATATAGCTTTACCATTAAACACTAAAGAATGCAAGGGCGAATTCAAGCGGCCCACGAAGCTTGTCATCAATAGTAAGAAGGAATCTATACAGAACTTTGATATTACAGATCTGAGATTTCTCGACAAGCCTTCTAGTATAGGCACTTTAACTCGCAAAGGTTCCAGTATAAAACAAAGACTAGCTGAGATGGATCAGTCAAGTTTCTTTGGTAATCCTTTCACGCTTGCGTCACTGGCTTGACAACGATTGGAGGGGTTGCTATAGTGGCTCCGTCATCACGACTAAACAGTTTTATCTTATATCAGGAGTTCTTATGAACACAGTAGTTTCTTTCTTTAAAAACAATTCAGACATTGATTGCTTGCGTGACTCTGGCTACGGCGATGCAGACTTTGAAGTAGGCAAGTCACCTTTATACTATGACACTGTGATGGGTAATCGCAAGGTCGATAGTAAGCAAATGTATTTTAGAAAAGATACTGGACAGCAACTTGCTATCCACGGTGACCGTTACAAGTTAGTACCTCACCAGTCTATGATTGATACTGCTCGTAATGTATTAGAGCGTAGCCAATTAAATTTAAAAGACATTAAGGAAACCATTCAAGTTGGTGACGATGGCGGTGTTTGTTTTGTACGGCACCAGTTACCCAATCATCAGATTGAAACTCCCGATGGTGACACTGCGATAATGGAATTGTTACACATCAACTCACACACTTCGGTGTGGCCTTACCAAGCTACTGCTGGTGCCAATCAAAATGCTTGTACCAATCATCAAGTATTTCTGGGGGAGATCGCTGCGATTTATAAGGCTCGACACACTCAGGCTTTAGATGTTGACAAAGGTGCCAGCCAAATGAATAGAATTATGGATGTGATGGATAAACAAAATAATATCTGGGCTGAGTGGAAAAATACTGACGTTGCTTTATTGCAAGCAGTTCAACATATTGCCGAGGCAACAGGTTCTAAGGTAGCTTTAGACTTGCTCAAGCAGAAGGAATACTTTAATACAATTATCGAAACTCCAGCGGTGTACAACAACAATTCTTTCATGTACACTATTGAAAAATACATGGGGCATTACTCTAAGAAAATGGGTAAGAATTACTGGGCAGTATACAATGCGCTTACTGATTGGGCTACTCACCATACTGGTACTCGTAGGAATACTGTAGACCTGCCAACTTCTCAGGTTAAAAGATCTGAGAAAATTCAACAGGCTATACGTAACTTCTCAATAGCAGCTTAACCCTCGCCACCCTGAGTACGGTGTAAAACTGCTCACACTTTAATTAGTAAGGAAAGACTATGGACGTTGCTGAAATTGATATACTTATTGCTTTAGCTGAAATTGAATCCAATAGAATTGAGATACGTAATTATTATAAAGGCGTTTATAGTAATCCTGCTGAACGTGAAATAAAACGGCTAACAAGTTTAAAAGTATTCTATTTAACTGAGGGAATTAAAGTTGAGCAAGGCGGCTCCGGCTGTATTATAGTTAACGATAAGTTTGAGTATGCTTTGATAACTGGTAAGTGGAGAGCACTTGGTAAATCTAAATGGTATAGAAGTAAAAGCCCCGAAAGTTTTATTTTTAAATATGTCTTTGATAATAAGGAAGGTCAATGAAAACTAAAATACATATCAATCAACATCATATCAAAGCTAATGCTAAAGGTTCTGATCTACCTGTGATTACTGTCAAGGACTACAAACAAAATAGGAAAGCTAATCATGCTGCCGTTGTAGACTCTGCAGGTAAGCCACTAGTAAAAGTAATTTATTCGCCTGACAATCCACTGCCTTGCGGCGCAAAGGTTTGGGTTGAGACTGAACTAGAAGTGATCACCCTGTGATAGCACAGTGCTCTAACTGCGGCAAAGAAAAAAACAGAGGGTCTATGGTGTACTTAAAAGATTTATTACACTGCGTTAAGTGTGCAATTAAAAGAATGGAGTTGAGAAATGAATGATATAGATAGACTGCGTGAGCTAAGTGATACTGTCTTAATTGATAAGCACTGGGCTGACGCTAAAGATCAGGAGTTTATGGTGGAGGTGAGGTTCTTTGTGAATGCCTCCAGTAATGAAGAAGCAACCCGTATAGTATATAAGGTACTTAACACCTCTTCTTATTACGATTGTTTTAAAGAAGTAGAGGCTTGGCAAATTGAATTAAGTGAGGAAGTTTAGTTGTTTTACAAAGCTATTAAGTGTCAAGATAATCTTGATAAAATGTTCCCTAATCGCAATCACCCCATTGCAGGGAACGCAACTCCAATGGTTGTTGAATGTATTAGATTGTTTAGAACAGGTATGACTAGAAAAAATATAGCTCTACACTTGAATGAAGATTATTCTAAAGTTTCGGACGCAGTTAGTAGATCTGGGCTGTACCGTGGCACTCGACCACGCAACGTGAGATCTCGTTGATGATAGAAATCAATCTTAAATTTCAATTCGATGATGATGATGGTATAGAATCTAGCGAAGATTTTTTACCTATACTTTTAGATTTATTAGAAAGTGGGAATCTTCAACACATAGTAGACATTCAATTAGAGCAGCAACGTGCAACATATCATTGATCTTTCTAATCATATAATGATATACTCTGATGTGTACTATGCAGGGGCAGATGCTTCTGAAGATCTTAAAGAAGATATGTATGCTTTGATAGGTATGTATGGTGAAGATTTTTGTTTTAATTTTATAAAGAATTATTTAACATTGGAGGAACGAAATGAGTGGTCTTGATATTCATGCAGAGCTTGGCGAACAGCACGAAGAAATTAAAACTAGGATAGATGATTGGTGGTGCCAGTTATTTGCCATAAGGATAGCTGCTCCCTTGCCCGATAAAAAAGTAAAGGCTAGGTTTATTGAATATATAATGGATACCATGTATGACGCAGGTAGTACTTATGTATCTGACAACGACCTTAGTATTTTATTTTCAAATTTTATAGAGGACTTTGCAGAATGGTAAACGATACATTAGAATTAAAAGACTACCTACTTAATCCTAAGCGTAGTCAGCAATATAACTTATGGTTTTACTTAGACGGCTGGCGTTGGTGTCGAGTTAAAATAGGAAGTAAACGAGGTACAGTAACACCCGTTGCAGGGGGCCATCGCAAAGTTTATAGTATGAGAACATTAAAGGAGGAACTAAAAGATACCTATTGGTATGCGGCACGGTGCCACGCTGGTAGGAATAAAAAGAAACGCTCGGTAAATTGGCAGCGTCATTACGCTTGACACCCCACTGGGCTTATGATAAAGTACCCAAACCAAAACACAATGGAGTATTAAATTATGGTGATTGAAGGCATTGCATACTGGGCTAGTGTGACTTCCCCGAATACAACTTACGAGCCTTGCTATACTGTGAATCTTGTAATCCCTGAAGACAAAGCAGCAGAGTTTCGAGATCAAGGATACAAGGTGCTGGATAAAGATGAAGGCCCTACGATTGTTATGAAGCGAAAGGTAAATGGGCCTAACGGTATGGTGCGTCCCGCTCCTATCCTTATGGATTCCTCTCGCACCCCCATTGATCTTAGAATTGGTAACGGTTCTAAGGTTAAGGTGCAGTATAAACCTTGGGAGATTAGCCGTAACGGTACAACATATCGAGGACTAGACTTCCAAGGTATGCAAGTACTAAACTTAAAAACATACACCGTAGATGGTGACGAGTTCGACATTGAAGATGAAGAGGAGATAAGCGAACTATGAGTGAAGAGCAGCAGACAGTCACAGTAGATGGTAATGAGTACAATCTAGATGACCTATCTGAAACAGCCAAGTCTATCGTAGGCCATGTAATTAACATAAGGCAGGAGGTAAGTGAAGTAAGTCACCGCCTTGTGACGTTACAGGCTGCTGAGTTGCAGCTATCTAGGCAGCTATCCGCTGAACTAGAAGAAGCTCCAGCAGAAGCTGAAGTTGTAGACTAAACTAAAGGGGCTGTAAAAGGCCCCTTCTTTTTATCAGGAGAAAAATGTATGGGATTTGTTAAGTATCATCAGCCTTGTCCACTGTGTAATAGCAGTGACGCAGCTAGTGTTAACGAAGATGGATCAGCATATTGCTTTAGCTGCTATGAACGCATAGCGGATTATGAAAACTCAGAGGCTCCAGTAGTGGAAGATTTTGTATCACATAAACACAACTCTATGAACAACAACGAAGGATCTTTTGTAGATCTAACTGATCGTAAGATAAGCCTAGCAACTGCCCGTAAGTACGGGGTAAAAGCTACCACTAAGTCAGACGGGTCTATTGAGACTCACTCCTACCCTTACTACATTGCCAATGAAATTGTAGGTACAAAGGTACGCAACTGTACCACTAAAGATTTCACATGGCGTGGCTCACCCAAAGGTACAATGTTATTTGGTCAGCAGATTGCTCAGACAGGAGGTAAGTATATTACACTTGTAGAGGGCGAGTGTGATGCGATGGCTGCGTATGAATTGATGGGTTCCAAGTGGCCTGTAGTATCAGTAAAGAACGGTGCGGGTGGCAGTGTAAAAGATGTAAAGGAAAACCTAGAATTTCTTGAGTCCTTTGAGTGTGTAGTTATTAATTTTGATAACGACAAGGTGGGTCAAGAAGCAGCCCAGAAGGTTGCAAGATTATTTAAACCGGGCAAAAGTAAAATAGTTCAACTGCCTGATGAGTTTAAAGATCCTAATGATATGCTGCGTAACAATCGCAGTGCTGCTTTCATGGCAGCTTGGTGGGCAGCTAAGACTTATACACCTGCCGGTGTCCTTGACATGACCGACATGGAAGCTGAGTTCTTTACTGACAACGAAAAAGAATCTATACCATACCCTTGGGCTGGCCTCAATGATAAGTTGTATGGGATGCGGCAAGGCGAGTTAGTTACTTTGACGGGTGGCACAGGTTTAGGTAAGTCCAGTGTTACCCGTGAGCTTGAGCACTGGATACTTAAAACAACTCAAGACAACATAGGTATCTTAGCTCTTGAAGAGAACTGGAAGCGTACAATGTATGGCTTACTTTCTATTGAGGCAGACAAGCGATTGTTTGTAAAACAAATTAGAGACGAGCTACCTCAAGCGCAGCAGCAGCAATACTACCGCAACTTGTGTAAGGGTGAGAACGAAGGAAGGCTTATCATACACTCTCACTTAGGTGTGCAGGATATTGATGAGATCTTTTCTAAACTGCGTTACATGATCATTGGTCGTGATTGTAAGTGGGTCGTAATTGATCACTTAGGTATGATGACATCGGCACTTGCTGAAGGTGACGAGCGTAGAGCTATTGATAATATTATGACTCGCCTTAGATCTCTAGTAGAAGAGACAGGCGCTGGTGTAATCCTAGTGTCTCACTTACGTAGGGTCGAAGGTAATAGGGGCCATGAGCAGGGCATTGAAGTATCTATGTCACACCTTAGAGGTTCAAATGGTATTGGTCAGATCTCAGATTGTGTCATTGCACTGGAGCGTAACCAGCAATCAGATGATCCTATTGAGGCATCAACTACCCGTATGCGTATCCTTAAGTCTAGGTATACAGGTGAGGTAGGTCTGGCGGGTCACTTGCTTTACGACAAAGATACTGGTAGACTCAGTGAAATATTTGTAGACTCCAATCAGGAAGTAGAACTTTGAGACAATTAATTTTTGACATAGAAACAGATGACCTTAAAGCAACTAAAGTTTGGTGTATATGTGCAATAGATATAGATACTAATGAGGAGTTTGTATTTGGCCCAGATAAATTACAAGAAGGTTATACATTCTTACACACTGCTGATAAACTTGTAGGCCACAACATCATTGGATTCGATGTTCCAATGGTGGAGAAGTTCTCTGGCTTATCTTTCAAAGGTACTAAGCTTGTAGATACTCTAGTGCTTTCAAGATTATTTAATCCTGTTAGAGAGGGAGGCCACGGGCTAGAGAGATGGGGCTATGTACTTGGTGATCATAAGATTGACTTTCACGAATACACAGTGTTCTCTCAAGAAATGCTTGACTATTGTATGCAAGATGTACGCCTCAACTTAAAAGTATTCAAGGCTTTGAAGCGCGAGAGTAAGGGCTTTAGTCCAGAGAGTGTACAAATTGAAATGGAAACATTTAAAATTATATGTGCTCAACGGGACAAAGGTTTCATGCTAGACATACCTGCGGCTGAGAAGTTACTGGCAGAACTCAATGGTAAGATGGCAGATATAGTAGACCAAGTACATACTAGGTTTGTTCCTAAGAGTGAAAGCATACACATCGCTCCCTTGTTTAATAAGGGTGGTGACATATCTAAGTCAGGTAGGTTAGATGATGGCAAGAGAGTGAGGCTTACTGACTTTGAATACAGTGAGCTTGCAGAACACGTTAGTAAAAATCCTAATAAAGTAGTTGGTATCTATAGGAATATAGTTACAGAGTTTAAGCTAGGATCTAGAAAGCAAATAGGTGAATACTTAATTGACTTCGGTTGGAAGCCCAAGGTATTCACACCTACTGGTCAACCACAGGTAGATGAGAAGATACTCTCTAGGGTAAAGGACATACCTGAGGCCGGTATGATAGCCACCTACTTGATGTATCAGAAGAGGATTGCTCAAGTAGAATCTTGGTTGGAGAAGTGTGAAGATGATTCTAGAGTACACGGCTTTGTGAATAGCAATGGAACTATCACTGGACGTATGACACACAACAGTCCTAACTTAGCACAAGTACCTAATAGTAACTCACCCTATGGTAAAGAGTGCCGTGCTTGTTGGACAGTACCTAAGGGTAGTAAGCTAGTGGGTATTGATGCCTCAGGGTTGGAGCTTAGGATGTTGGCACACTATTTAAACGATGAGGTATACACTAATGAAATCCTTAACGGAGACATACACACCGCTAATCAAAAACTTGCGGGACTTGAATCAAGAAATCAGGCAAAAACTTTCATCTATGCCCTCTTGTACGGTGCGGGAGATGCAAAGCTTGGTTCAGTGGCAGGAGGAAGTAGACAAGTTGGTTCAAGACTTAGACAATCTTTCTTCGATAATCTACCATCATTCAAAGCTCTTAAAGATAGAGTTGCAAGAGAAGCAACAAAAGGTTTTGTAAAAGGTTTAGACGGTAGGAAAGTATTTGTTCGATCAGAACATGCTGCACTAAATAGTTTACTACAGAGTGCAGGTTCATTAGTTATGAAGAAAGCAGTTATAATATTCAACGAGAAAATAAAAGATTTACCTGCTGACTTTGTAATGAATGTACATGATGAATGGCAATTGGAAACTGAAGCTATGAGTGCTGGCACTGTAGGCAGCTTAGGTGTAGAGGCTATAATTGAAGCCGGTCTAGCTTTTAATTTAAACTGTCCCCTTGATGGAGAATATAATGTCGGAAGTAACTGGTCAGAAACTCACTAAACTGTGTATTGATTGTGATGCCGAGTTAATCTTAAATAACAATTGGACTGAAGCACGACAGAAGCAAGCTAAGTATCTTTGCAAACCTTGTTGGCAGCAGAGAGATTCATTAAGGATGTATGTCAATGGTAAGCATATTTCTAAACATCATCCTCTGTACAAGTCAGGCAGGTATAAAGGATTTACAGACGCGGCGTTTAGCTCTTTATCTAACTACGAGATAGCTCAAGAAGGTGAAGTATATATAATATATAATCCTTCTTTTCCTAGCTGGATAAAAGTAGGCATGGCAGTTGACTCTGAAGATAGATTAAAGCAATATCAAACAGGATCACCTTACAGGAATTATACAGTACACAAAGCATACGCCGTGAATGATAGGAGAAAGTCAGAAGCTGCGGCACATGCGCTACTAGAAGAAAACCATGAACGCAGAGGCGAGTGGTTTGTCTGCTCCGCTGTTGTGGCAGAAAACATTTTAGATAATCATTTTAAAGGGAAACAACTTGAACTCTTCTAAACAATTAAACACTTTAGTCTCAGATATATATGAAACACTTGAACCACTATGTGTTAATGAAGGTATAGATATACCTGATGAAGCTATAGATTCCCTATGTGCAAACATCAAAGATGTGTTCAAGCAGTGGCAAGCCCCACCTGAACGTAATAAAAACTTTACTCTGCGTATGTCTAACATAGGTAAACCTGCTAGGCAGTTGTGGTACGAGAAAAGATCTACATCAGGCAAGGAGGTTATTACCCCCTCTACTTTCATTAAGTTCATGTACGGTCATCTACTTGAGGAAGTTCTTTTGTTTTTAGTTTCTATTGCTGGTCACAAGATAGAGGCTACTCAGAAGGAAGTGGTTGTTAATGGTATCTCTGGACACATGGACTGTAAGATTGACGGAGAAGTGGTAGATATAAAGACAGCTTCAGGTAGAGCCTTTCAGAAGTTCTCTAATGATACCTTGGCACAGGATGATCCCTTCGGGTACATAGCTCAGTTATGTGGTTACGAAGAGGCTGAAGGCACCAGTAACGGTGGGTTCTTAGTTATTAACAAAGAAACAGGTGAGCTTACATTACACCAGCCCGAAGAGCTAGATAAGATAAACGTAGTAGATAAAATAAATAACTTAAAATATGAGATGTCTCTTGACAATCCACCAGAAAAATGCTACCCTCCTGTACCTGAGGGCAAAGCAGGTAATATGAAATTAAACAAAGGTTGTTTTTATTGTTCATATAAGTTTGATTGCCATTCAGATGCCAACGATGGTAAGGGTTTAAGGGTGTTTAAATATGCCAAAGGCCCTACCTATCTCACTACCGTTGAAGTAACCCCCCGTGTAGAGGAACTACTATGAACTCTAAAGTATGTAAGCAAATATCCAGACAAACTAAATTAATTCTTTTAGAATGGGTTAAGTCATTAGTTTCTGATGAAGAAAAAGATAAGGTTACTGCCAAAAACCTTGCCTCCATGCTTCCCGACACCAACTATTTCTTTGTTAACCGACAGGTGAGGGTTAGCTTCTATAGCCCTCAATGGGTGCGGAAGTCTTTAAAGAAGCTAGTCAAACTTGGATACAAAGTAGAAGACATTACAATGCAAGAGTTAGAAGCTCTTGTTAAGGCGCAGCAGGTTCAGCATCAGTACTAAGAAGAAAGCACTTAATGGCTGGCGCAAACCTAGAGTACCTAGACCTAAGAAACTAATTAAGGAGGACGGCAGTAAATATGATTCAATATGGGAGATGCTTTTACATGAGTCAATCTTAAAAGATTGGGAACATCATGTTGATAAAGTCCCGTATGTCATTGAGCACAAGTACGAGCCTGACTTCGTTAGAGAAGTAGAAGGTAAAAAAATATTACTTGAATCTAAAGGTAGATTTTGGGACTTCGCAGAGTATAATAAGTACATCTGGGTTAACAAATATTTACCTAAAGATACTGAACTGGTATTCTTATTTGCTAATCCCTCTGCTCCTATGCCAGCAGCCAAGCGGCGCAAGGATGGAACCAAGCGGTCACACGCTGAGTGGGCAGAGGCGAATGGGTTTAGATGGTTCAGTGAAGAAACAATACCTGATGATTGGATTGATGTTGAAGCAAGAAAGTCTAATGAGTATAGAAAACGTAATGATAAACGTAAGGTTAAAATGCAATGAGTATTGATGATGCAACACCAGATGAGTGGAACAACTTAAAAGGGTGGTCTAGTTACAAAGGTTACAAGACACCTGCTAAGTATGATCTTAACGGGCCAGACCAGCACCCACTGTTTCCTACCAAGGATGAACCTATAGTAGCAGAGGCAGCAATGACTAAAAAATATAAGTTTAAAACTGTTGATGATTCTGTGGATAGCCCTGCTCACTACAACTCAGGTGACATAGAATGTATAGACTCTATACAATCAATGCTTACACCTGATGAGTTCATAGGCTATCTACGCGGCAACTCACACAAATATAGATGGAGGTTTAGATATAAAAATAAACCTATAGAAGATCTTCGTAAAGCCCGTTGGTACGAAGATAGACTTATGAAGTATCTGATGGAGAATCAGGATGTCTTGGGATAGGAAGACTGAAAGGTCTGAAATGTTTCATAAGAGAAACAAAGCAAATTATAAGAAACAAAATAGAGCACGTACCAAGGGGTACAGGCAATCACAACTAAGGGAAAAAGATGACATTAACGACATCAAAGATTGGGAAGCAGGATTATCTAGGGATAGAGATTGATTACTCTAGAGAAGATGATCTTAATAACTTTTCTTTAGAGACTTTAAAAGATAGATATTTAACAGTGGATGAAACACATGCACAAGAAGCCTTCGCAAGAGCGTCCGTCTATGGCGCAACGTATCAAGATTATACTGACTTCGATCTTGCACAGCGACTTTATGACTACAGTAGCAAGGGTTGGTTCGGGTTTAGCACTCCTATACTTAGCAACGGGGGAACCAAAACTGGTCTACCTATCAGTTGTTTTCTTAATTATGTACCTGATTCACGTAGGGGTCTTTCTGATCACTATGATGAGAACATATGGCTTGCGAGTGGAGGTGGAGGCTTGGGTGGATATTGGGGTAGTGTTAGAAGTAACGGCGTTTCTGTTGCTAACGGTAGTGAGTCTACTGGTTCTATCCCTTTCATGCACGTAGTTGATTCACAGATGCTGGCGTTTAACCAAGGAAGAACTAGAAGAGGATCTTATGCAGCGTATATGGACATCAGCCACCCAGAGATTGAAGAGTTTGTGGCTATGCGAAAAACAACTGGTGGAGATCTTAATCGTAAATGTCTCAATCTACACAACGGTGTTACTGTTTCTGACGCATTTCTTAAACGTGTAAAGAATGATGAAAGCTGGAGGCTAATAGATCCTAAATCTGGTGACGCTATTAAGACTGTATCAGCTAGAGATCTATGGTGGCAGCTACTACACACTAGAGCAGAGACAGGGGAGCCATACATTGTTAATATTGACAGGTGTAATGAAGCACTACCTCAAGAGCAACAAGATCTAGGATTAAAAGTAATTCAAAGTAACTTATGCTCAGAGATCACACTGCCAACCAGTGAAGAACGTACAGCAGTATGTTGCTTATCTAGTGTTAACTTAGAATACTTTGATGAGTGGCAGGATGACGAATACTTTATTGCAGATCTAATAACAATGCTTGATAATATAATAGAACATTTTATTGAGAATGCTTGTGGACGTATAACTAAATACGCTGATAATAGAAAACCATATGGGGCCACCTATGATGAATTCACTGTACAAGAAGGTAAAGAAGGTTTTAAGAAAGCCGCTTATTCAGCATATAGAGAACGTGCGCTGGGCCTTGGAGCAATGGGCTTTCATAGTTACTTACAACGTAATGGAATCCCTTTTGAGGGAATGTACGCCTCAAGCTTCAACAATAGAGCATTTAAGCACATCAAAACACGGGCTGAAGAAGCTAGTATTAGCTTGGCTACACATCGTGGGGAGTCACCTGATATGGCTGGCAGTTCTAGGAGGAATTCTCACTTGCTTGCTGTTGCCCCTAACGCTAGTAGCAGTATTATATGCGGTGGAACGTCTCCTTCTATTGAGCCTACGAGGGCTAACGTATTTACGCACAAGACGTTAACAGGTTCTTTTAAAGTAAAAAATAAATACTTGGAGAAGTTGCTTGCAAAAAAGAAAATCAATACGGAGAAAACGTGGAAGGATATTGCGGCGGCTGAAGGCTCTGTTGCAGACCTTGAGGCTCTTACCGAAGAGGAGAAGGAGGTCTTTAAGACAGCACCAGAGCTTAATCAAATGTGGGTTATTGAACACGCTTACCAGCGTCAGAAGTATATATGCCAAGCACAGTCAGTTAATCTATTCTTCAACCCACCGCCAGCCACAGCAGAACAAGAGGTACATGATGAGTATTTGGAATATGTTAACAGTGTACATTGGGCAGGAGCTAATAAACTCAAATCTATGTATTACCTCCGCTCTACAGCAGCTAGAAATACAGAGAATGTTAACATTAAAATACCAAGAATCAACCTTGAAGAAGGGGAGTGCCTAAGCTGTGAAGGATAAGATAGACAAGATTAAGAAAATCCTAGATCACTATGATGCAGCGGAAGAAGAAAGAAAATTAGAATTAAAGATTTACAAAGTCAGATGGGTATGGTATCATACTATACTTGCTGTAGGTTTAGGGGTTGTGATTTACCTACTGTATGAAATTAATAATAAACTTGGGGGTATGTTATGAAACTTAAACTATTGTTAGTCTTACTACTTCTACCTGCCTGTAGTATAAAATCTACAAATAGTAACTATCAAAAACATCAAGGCCCAAATGCTGTTCAATGTGCTAAGTCTTCGGCAGGTACATTAAAAGCAATAAAAGTCTGTAGACAAGCGGGATCATTTATGTTCTGTGAGTGCCACTATGTACGATGAGCATCCAGTATACAGGGCGCAATTCTATATATCTGAACTAAAGAAGTACACTAATTGGGGAGAGTATGTAGATTATTACAAAAAAAGTGATGATAAGATAATGAAATTTAGTCACTATTGTATGCAGATGTGGTCTAGTTATATGAATGACAAGATTAAACAGAAAGAAGCTCCGTTGACTTACAAGCAGTATTTAAACAAATTTGCTGATCTACTGGAGGAAGGTTACAACGAAAGGTACAAAGATGGAAGATCATAAAATAAGAGCTTTGAAAGATCACTACAAAGCACAGATAACTTGGGCAGCTTCAGAGCTTACAAGTTATTTAGAATACCCATCAGCCGTAGGAGAGCACACGTTCTTAGAAACTATGGACAAGCTGGTGCAGAAGATAGCTGAGAACGAAGACAAAATGGTGGTGCTGGAGACACACTTCGATGAGTAATGTAATTAGTTTAATGCCCGAAGAGGCTTCAGCAGACGATGTATTAGAAAGCTGTAAAGGAAACTACTCCGCTGTACTAGTGTTGGGGTGGAGTGAAGATGAGTTATTGCAAGCCAAGTCAACTCAATCACTAGACATTAAAGAGATTGTTTATATGGTTGAGTTATTCAAACAAGCAGTATTAACAGCAGGATATGAAATAGATGACTGAAGATCTAATACACAAAATAAACCTTTGGAGTATGTCCAGAGGTATTATCAATAACAGTACACCACTTGCACAGTTTGCAAAGTTGGTGTCTGAGATAGGTGAGCTAGGGGATAATATAGCCAAGCAAAGATCCGTAGAAGATGATATAGGCGATTGCCTAGTAGTACTTAACACACTAGCTGTCATGTTTGATACGTCCCTAGAGCGGTGCTTAGAGATCGCCTACGATGACATCAAAGATCGTAAGGGCCACATGAACAGTGAAGGTATTTTTATTAAAGAAGGAGATGTAGTGTGAGCCTACTAGGAACAAGAGATTACTACAAACCATTTGAGCATCCTTGGATGTTTGACTACTACTCACAGCAGAATCAGATGCACTGGTTCCCTGAGGATGTGCCTCTACACAATGATGTAAAGGATTGGCAGACTATGACTGCTGAAGAAAAGAATCTACTTACACAGATCTTCAGACTGTTTACACAATCAGATGTAGATGTTAGCTCTGGTTATGTAGATAGGTACATGAAGATCTTTAAGAAGCCTGAAGCCCGTATGATGATGGGAGCCTTCAACAACATGGAGTCCATACACCAACATGCCTACAGCCTACTTTTAGACACCGTAGGAATGCCTGAGGTGGAGTATAAGGCGTTTGCAGACTACGAGGCTATGGCAGACAAGCATGAGTACATAGACTCTGTAAAGGTCACTAAAGGAGACAAGAGAAGCATTGCTAAGGCACTTGCTGTGTACTCTGGGTTTACTGAAGGTCTACAGTTGTTCTCTAGCTTCATAATCCTACTGAACTTCCCAAGGTTTGGTAAGATGAAGGGCATGGGTCAGATCATTACATACAGCATCAGAGATGAGTCACTGCATGTAGAGGCAATGACTAAGCTGTTCAGAGAGTTTATACAAGAGAACATAGACATCTGGGACGATGAGTTTAAAGCTGAGATCTATCAAGCCTGTAGAGAAATGGTGGACTTAGAAGATAGATTTTTAGATCTAGTTTTTGAACAAGGTAACATTGAGGGATTGACTAAGGCAGAGATGCAAGAGTACATCAGGTACATTGCTGACAGACGTTTACTACAGCTAGGACTAAAGCCTAACTACGACATAAAAGATAATCCACTTAACTGGCTAGATGATGTACTAGGTGTAGAACATCAGAACTTCTTTGAAGGTAGAGCTACTACATACATGAAGGCTGGTATGCGTGGTGACGTTGGTAAGGTGAGCTTCGCATGAGTGAAGCAAACATTATAAGTTTTAAAGTTGTTGTAAACTCTAAGGGGGTTTTAATGACTGAGTATAGTAAGTTACCTATGGAAAAAATTGCTGCGGTATTCAATTCAGAAGACATACCATTAATTAAAAAAATAGTTAATGAAGTAGCCTTAAAAGTAGAAGACTTGCATGAGGACTTAGAAAAAGAATTGGAGGCATTAAACTAAAAGGTTAATAGTACGTGAGCTACTACTTACATTATGAGTGCTCACAGTACCATTAGCATACTGGTAAAAGACAGTTCTATAAACAGTAGTATCTATAGTGGCTGTCTTATTACCGTTATCATTAGTAACTTCTTGCTTAGTCTGTGTATTAACATAGCTGTTCAACAACACACTAGAGGATGATACTGCTGGGGATACTAGAGCTACCACTTGGCCCTATCAGCCCAATAAGCTGCACTCATCTTACCCTTCTTAATGTTCTTAGCGTGTCTTGCTTTAAAGCTTTTACGCTTTGCTTTCATTCTAGCTGACTCTCCTGCCTTTGGCTTTCCTGCCGTACTAGCACCTTGCTCACCAAATCTAATTGTCTTTATCTTATCACCCTCTTTAGCAACAACAACATGAGACTTCTTCGGATGCTTTGGAGTTCTCTTAGGCTTGTTGTAACCACTAACACCCGCACGTTCTAAGCGTGGGTCTTTCTTCTTAGTCTTACCACCCTTCTTATACTCTTCTCTATCCATCATTTGCGGTGCCTCGC
>UEXN01001742.1_pt1 | contig 16453 bp, 28 predicted proteins | sample 1796711 | NCBI WGS metagenome assembly UEXN01 (sample SAMEA4772470, study PRJEB27181) | metagenome | reverse complement strand
AATGAACTACAAAATCGTAAACAGGAATACAGGAGCAACTTACTTCCTAAATGAAAAGCAATATGAAACATTCTTTAATGTAAATAGTCTTTACAAAGACGGTGAGTTTCAATATGAAATTTACAACTTAACTGAAGCAAAAGCTAAAAGAAAAGCTAAGGTGTTAGATATGTTGGCTCACTTAGCAATAATAGGAGCTTCAATCTTAGCTACATTAATTTACATTCAAAACTACTAAGATGACTAGACTAGATGCAGAATATTTAGAACACTCTACTTATGTAGATTACAACAAGCCAAAGTTCTCTAATCTTTTAGAAAGAGATTTAGATAACACAAAAGTAAAAGCTGATGAATGGTATTTAAAACCTCAGTACCAACAAACAGGAGTTCACACTTACGACAGGGCTTCAGGGCATTTTAACAATGATATAAGCTATAACAATAGGTCAGTAATAGTTGTAGGAACTGAATTACAAATCTATAACAAGTTTTGCCAAATGATTGAGAAACACGGTTGGCAACTACAAGATAGTTGGGATAGAGAAATAAAACCAAATTGGAAAAAGCATTATGAAAACAATGGCGAAATTCCAATAGTAATCAATTTAATTTAATACTTTTACACAAAATTATCAACAGGCAAAAACCCTAGCCAATTAACACAGGTAGAAATATATGCAAACAGAAAAACTAAAAGAAATGTTTTACAAGTACAGTCTTGTAAAAGACACAGATGTATTTAGGCATCAACATTTTGTAATCTTAACTCGCTCAGGAATAGAGAAAGTTCAGGCGCAGGAAGAAATTGATGTTACTTTTGATGTTATAAAATGTGAACCTAATTTTGCAGGAGTTAAAGCAACAGCAAGAAAAGGTGATAAGATTATTGAAACTTACGGCTCAGCATTAAAAGGAGAAGGTTTTAAGGACGGTAATTGCAACACGTGGTATGTTTTAGAGATGGCAGAGAAAAGAGCGTTAGCAAGAAGTATTTTAAAGCTTTTAAACCTGTATGAAATAGACGTTAAGTCAGAAGATGAAGCAGAAGATTTTAAAAGAAAATAATATAGAAAGTGAAGGGGTTAGATAAACATAAAATTATAAAAATCAGCAGTTATACTTTGTGGTTTTATCAATTCCCTTTCACTTTTTTTTACTAATTAAATTATAAATTATGAAAAGCTATATACCTAAAAACAGCATAAACACACCTTTGAAAAAAAATGAAAAATTAGAAAGGTTAAAAAATGAAAACGAAAGAGTAAGGCAAAATAATGTAGATTTGAAATTACAAATTATTGAAGCTAGACAAAAATTAAAACAAATTAATAATCTAATAAATAAATAAAAATGGAAGTAACAGGAACAGTATTAAGAAAACTAGATTTAGAAACAGGTATTTCTAAAGCAGGTAAGGAATGGAAGAAACAATCAATTGTAATTGATACAGGTAATGACTTTAACAATGAAGTCTGTATAAGTGCTTTTGGTGATAAAGTAGGACAAATGAACAAGCTTGAAGAAGGTATGGATGTGTCAATTCTTTGTAATGTTTATTCGAGAGAATACAACGGAAGATATTTTCATAATATAGATGGTTATTTTTTCTCTAATCAGAGTAATAAATCTTCAGAAAAGATAGCGAATGGAGAAGAAGATATGCCTTTCTAATATGAACTCAGAAGATAACTTTAAAAACCTTTGCGACCTTACTACAAATTTAGTAGGGTTGCCTAAGGGCTCTCTAGCTTTAAAAACTAGAAAGATAGAATATCACGTACCAAGAATGATTGCAGCAATGATTTCAAGAATTGAAGATGGAACTCACAGAGATGTAATTGCTAAAGTATTAGATAGAGATAGAACAAGTGTTAATCATTATGAAGTTAGACACGCTTTTAATTATGCTTCATTTCCTAAGTATAGAGATACATTTAATTTAATCTATAATGCTTATTCAGAAATTAAAGATGCAAAATACACTTTTAAAGATTTGCACGATTTAAAGCAATATTTAAGGGATAACAACATATTTAATAGTGAGAAACACCAAACAACTATTCGTATTAGTTGCGGTAAGTTTAATACTGATATCAAAGTTTCTTACAGAGATTTTTATAATAAATTTGAATTATGTAAGTTAGTCCTTCAGAATTATAAATACGAAATAGAAGTAATATGAAACATTTGTTAAGTAGTTCAGCTTTTTTAATAGTGAACAAGCAATTAGCGAAGCAGGTAGGGTTGAAGGGTGCAGTCCTACTTGCTGACCTAATTAGCAAAGAAGAATACTTTATGGCTAACGGAATGACTGACGGTTGGTTTTTTAATACTGAAGCTAATATAGAACGAGATACTACACTAACTTCATATCAACAAAGAAAAGTCCTTAAAACGCTTAAAAAGTATGAAATAATAGAAACTAAGCGTAAAGGAATACCTGCTAAGCAATACTTCAAGATAAATGAAGCTAACTTATTGAATATCTTAAGTTGTGAAGAAACTGAAGGACTAGTTGTTAATAAACTTAATGACTTGTCAGAAACTAAATTAACAACTATTAATAAGAATAAAGAAATAAAAATAACTAATAAACTCTTTAAAAAGCCAAGCGTTAATGATGTTGAGCTTTATTGTATTGAAAGGGATAATAAAATAGATGCTATTTCTTTTGTTAATTTTTATGAAAGTAAGGGTTGGATGGTAGGCAAAAACAAAATGAAAGATTGGAGAGCTTGTGTAAGAACTTGGGAAATGAGAGCTAAAAATAAAAAATCTTACACTCCAAAAACAATGAGCAAGTTAGATTCTCAAATTAACGAATGGCAAAAAGCAAAAGAATTATTATGAAAAAGGAAAAATTATATTGTGCTACAAAAAAAGGCACTTTTAGAATGATGTTTGGTTTTTCACAACCTTATATGCAATCAATCAGAAAAACAAGTGATGGGATAAAAGAGGTTCCATACATAACAAAAAGTACAATAAAATTATGAAACTATTAAAACAAGAAAACCTAAAAGAGCTAACTGAAAAAGTCCTAGACTTAGTTGCAAAGACCTCAGTTGAAATAGGACATAGGTCAGACGCTCCAACTTTAGCTTCACTTTCTAAAATCTTTGCAGAGGATTTAATACAAGAAAAGCGTTTTGGCAATATGACCTTTAACCAAGTTGAAGATGCATTTAGACAGGGTGTAAGATTTGGAAAAGATGAACCTTTTTTAAATATCAGAACTTTCTACAAGTGGGTATATGCTCAAAAGAAACTAATTGACAATGCCTACTATGAAGTACATACATTAGGAAAGCCCAAAGGAAATACCTTGTGGTATCAAGAACCTGTAAAACTGTTAAGATGAAGATATTAACAATAGTATGGTCAATAATAATTGTATTATGTATTTTAGAAGCAATTTTATGTACTAAATTTGAAAATGAATTATGAAAACAAAAGCAAAAGTGAAGTTTTGGCTAAAATTAGACCATAGCCTAAGAGATAGTGATGAAAGACTTTGCGCTAATATTTGGGCAAAGGAAATACAAAAAGAAAAAGGAATTGAGTTATTTGAATTAAATGCAGTAGAGTTTTTAAGAATGTATGCTAATAATGAACTAACCTCAGCACCTAGCATAAAAAGAGCAAGAGCTAAATTGCAAGAGGAAGAACCTACTTATAGAGGTAAGAAATATAATTTAAGGAAAGGTATATTACAAGATAAATGGAGAAAGGATTTAGGATATGAAAAAAACAGTTAGTAAATTAAAAAAAGAGCTTGATAAGTGGTTCAGTCTTTACATAAGACTTAGAGAAGCAAACGAATACGGAATGTGCCAATGCTTCACTTGTGGAAAGGTAGGTCATTACAAGACAGGAGGTATGCAGAACGGACACTTCCAAAGTAGGAAACATTTGTCTACTCGCTTTGATGAAGAGAATTGCCAAGTACAATGCGTTAAGTGTAATGTTTATGCTTGGGGTGAACAGTACAAGTTCTCGTTAGCTTTAGATGGAAAGTATGGAGAAGGCAAAGCTGAGGAATTACAATTTTTAGCTAGAACAACTTTAAAGATAAGTCGTGTTGAATATGAAGAAAAGATAGGTTATTACAAATCACTTGTTGATAACTTAAAAAAAGAAAAAGGAATTGAATAAACTTTTTTATTAAGTTTGGCGTATGATAGAGCCAATTTACGCAAGTGAGGAACACAAGCAAATAATTGAAACCTACATATTAATGTGTACTGAGTTCTCAAAAGAAGTAAGCACAAAAGCAAAATACAACAATTACTTAGATGTTATAGACACTATACTTGAATACCATAATAATTACGGCAAAGGAGTTGAGAGAAATTGGTATGATTGGCTTATGATAATACCAATAAATTTATCAGTTGCTACAAATGGTTTCTTTGCAGGTCTTGAAACAAAAAGAAACGCATCTACACTTAGAGCTTATAAAACTGTACTTAATGAAATGGTACAAGATGTAACAGAGAAGATAGACGCTTTAGAACAGATAAATGACTGAGATATATGCAGAAATATCTAAGCTAAGTTCTTTCTTTAGAAAGATGTGTTACGGTATAACGCAAGATGAAGAAGATATTAATGATGCTGTTCAGGAACTTATGATTTACTTCCTGCAAATGAACCCTGAAACATTAAAAAACATTTACGATAAAGACGGCATTAAAGGAATTAAAGGCTATGGAGCGGTTGTTTTAAAAAGAAGTTTAACAAGTCCAAGAAGTCCTTTTTATTATAAGTATAAAAAATACTACACAAATTTAGTAGGTGTTTATATGGTAAGCTCTAGTCAGAACGCTTTTCATAATAGTATTTATAATTTACCTGAAGAAATAGAAGATAATTACAAATGGGAAATGCTAGAAGAAATTGACAAAGTATTAGATAAACAAACTTGGTATGATAAGAAAATTTTCGAGCTTTACTATGAAGGCGAAACTTTAGACAGTCTAGCAAAGAAAACAGGTATAAGCAGAAACAGTCTTTTTACCACAATAGATAAGGTAAGGGAAATACTTAAAAAGGAATTGAATGGAGATTACTAACGAATGTAATATGGAGTTAATGTCAAGATATAAAGATAATCATTTTGACTTAGCTATTGTTGACCCTCCTTATATGGATGTTTTTAAAACTGATAATTGGGTGGGAACATCTGCAAAACAAAAATCATATAAAAACAGACAGGACACATTAACAGGTAAAAAACCTAACGAGGGTTATTTCAAAGAATTAATAAGGGTTAGTAGAAATCAAATAATATGGGGCGGTAATTACTTTACTTTACCTATAAGCAGAGGTTGGGTTTTTTGGTTAAAAGGCAAACAGGACAATTATTTTAGTGATGGAGAATTAGCGTGGACAAGTTTTGATAGGGTTTTAAAATGTTTTGATTTTATGTGGAGTGGTATGTTACAGGGAGATATGAAAAACAAAGAGATAAAAATACACCCAACACAAAAACCTGTTAAACTTTATGAATGGCTATTAATGAACTATGCAAAAGAAGATGATAAGATACTAGACACACATTTGGGTAGTGGCTCAATAGCAATAGCTTGTCATAACTTAAAGTATGACTTAACTGCTTGTGAATTAGATAAAGAATATTTTAATGCTGCTATGGAAAGAATTAATAATCATAAAGCACAATTAAGGATAATATGAATAAGTTCTTTGTACCTAACGAAATATATGAAGATAGGATTACTATTTGTAAGTCTTGTGTTTATTATTTTAAACCTACAGGAACTTGTAAAGACTGTGGCTGTTTTATGAAGATAAAAGCAAGACTTGCTCCAATGGGTTGCAGTCAGAAGAAATGGCAAAAAACAACTGAGATAGAAACTCCTGATACTTTACCGCAGGAAATAGTTGATGAAATATTAGATATGTGGAAAGACTTAAAAACAGGAAGAGCAAAAGACCAAGCAGCAAAAAAGAGAATGATAGAAACTTATAATACCATTTTTAATACTAATTATAGCCCTAGAACGAATTGTGGCTCTTGTATTTCAACTTGCTTTGATGGAATAAAAAAACTATATAAAGAATACAAATGAAACAAAACGAGAAACTAATTAAAAACCTAGAAAATATGCCAATTGATTTAGATTACAAATCAATTCCTGAACCTAGTTATTATTCGGGAAAGAAATACGGTTACTCAGCAAGAAAAGTAGTTGAGGACTTTCAACCTGATAGCTACAACTTAGGAACTGCAATCAGTTATTTATTAAGGGCAGGAAATAAACCTAACAATCCTGCTGAACAAGATATACAGAAAGCAATTAATCACTTACACTTTGAACTAGACAGATTGCATAATGACAAAGTATAGTTGTGAATGCGGTAAAGAAGAAAAGGAAGTTGGCAAAGCTACAATAGTTCTAAGAGATGGTAAATGGGTTTGTAAAGAAGCTCAATGCAGTTGTGGTAAATATATGGATAGCAAACCAACAGAAGGAATGCCAAGTCTTAAAAGGACAGAAGCATCATTAAGTAAAAAAAAAAGAGGTGATAAACTTTGGGCGGGAGCAAAAGAAAAACTAATAGGAACAAGAGGAGTAAACGAAGACTACTAAATGAAAAATAAACCAATAAGAATAGTAAAAGAGCCAAAGGTATTAGAAAAGAAAGTTATAGAATACTTTTACAATAACCCTGAAGCAAACACATCTAAAGAAATGGAAGAAGTCTTTAATGTATCACACAGAAGGATTAGAAGCATAATGACTAAACATTTAAAAGATAAACTAGAAAACAGTTTTGCTAGAAGAATGGCTAGACTATGAAGTTTGTAATAAAAGACAAAAGAGATAAGCAAAGTTTGTTTAGTTACCTAAAAGAATTAGAGAACGACTATATAGTAAGTGTAAAGAAACAAAGAAACACAAGAAGCAATATGCAGAATAGTTACTATTGGAAATGTATCGTACAAGGATTAGCAGAAGAACTAGGATATTTCCCTAATGAGATGCACGATGCTTTAAGAGCTAGGTTCTTGTCTGAATATGAAATGATAAGTGTTAACGATAATCAAATAGCAATAAATAAAATAGGAAGTACAACATCTTTAAATACTAAATCCTTTGAGGAATACACAGAGAAAATAAGAGTATGGGCTCTAACTGACTTAGGTATAAGACTTATGCTACCAAATGAATACGAGTAATTTCTATTATATATTATGGAAACAGAACAAAAGAGGACACAAGAAGGTAAAAAGAAACTAATAGCTGCACTAGAAGTATCATTAGGAATAGTAACCGAAGCTTGTGAGAAAGCAGACATAACACGAAGTAGGCACTATGCTTGGTATAATAATGATGAAGATTACAAGAAAGCAGTTGATGAAATTGATAGTAAGTTTATTGACTTTGCTGAAACAAGTTTAAAGAAACAAATAAAAGAAGGGAACACAACAGCCACTACATTCTTTTTAAGAACAAGAGGTCGTAAGCGTGGTTATAATGAGAAACAAGAAATAGACCTTACTTCAGGTGATGAAAGAATTAAAATTAATATAAATCTTGGAGATTAGTCCTGAATTTACACCTAAGCAAAAGGAGTGTTTGAAATATCTATTTGACGATAGCACTAAAGAAGTTCTATTTGGAGGTGCAGCAGGTGGTGGTAAGTCTTGGGTTGGTGTAAGTTATTTAATCTTGATGTGCCTTCAATACCCTAAGACTAGGTATCTAATGGGCAGGTCTAAATTAGACGCATTAAAAAAGACTACACTAAACACATTTTTTGAAGTATGTACTGCTTGGAATTTAAAAGCTATAAAGGACTACACTTTTAACGGCTCAAGTAATGTGATAACCTTTTACAATGGTTCTGAGATAATCCTTAAGGACTTGTTCTTATATCCATCAGATAGAAACTTTGATAGTTTAGGTTCATTAGAAATAACAGGAGCTTTTATTGATGAAGCAAATCAGATAACTGAAAAAGCAAAGAATGTAGTAGCTTCAAGACTTAGATACAAACTTGACGAAAATAATTTAATACCTAAGTTACTAATGACTTGCAACCCTGCAAAGAATTGGGTGTATTCAGAGTATTACAGACCTGCACAAGATAATACAATAAAACACTACAGAAAGTTTATTCAATCTTTAGTTATAGATAATAACTATATCTCTAAGCACTATGAAACACAGCTATCACAATTAGATGAACTAAGTAAACAAAGACTTTTATTTGGAAATTGGGAGTATGACGCAACTGCTGATAGTTTAATAGACTACAACTCAATAATGAGTATGTTTAGTCAGAAAGGAATTGAAGGAGATAAATATATAACTTGTGATGTAGCACGATTTGGAAGCGATAAGACGGTTATAATGCTGTGGCAAGGGTTACACATTAGATATATAAGAACATTGCTTAAATCGGCTATAAATGAGGTTGTGGACGAAATAAAGAAACTACAACAAGAGAATGGAGTTAATCTTAGAAATATTATAGTTGATGAGGACGGAGTTGGTGGAGGAGTAAAAGATTATCTAAGATGTCAAGGTTTTACCAATAACGCAAGAGCTTTAAAAGGCGAAAACTATCAGAACTTAAAGACTCAATGCTATTACAAATTAGCAGACCAAATAAACAAAGGACAAATCGGTGTTAGTTGTTCAGATGTAAATATAAAGAATTACATAACGGAAGAATTGGAACAAGTAAGAACTAAGGACGCTGACAAAGATAATAAGCTACAGATAATTCCAAAAGATACAGTCAAGTCTATTTTAGGACGTTCTCCTGATTATGCTGATGCATTAGCTATGCGAATGTATTATGAGATTGACAGCAACTTTGGTAAGTATTATGTGCAGTAAACTAAAAACAACAAATTTCTATTATATAACAGATGAAAGTAAAAGTCAAAAAGAAAGGTAAGGTAAAAGAGTTCAAATTAATTAACAGTTGGGAAGATGTAACTCTTGAGAAATGGTTGCAACTTGTTGATTTAGAAACAGCTAGTAAAACAGAAGAAGCAGAAGAAACAATAACAGCTTTATCTAATATTCCTAAGCAGTTAGTAAAGGAGTTAGCTTTATCAGATGTAGCAATAATAATGAGCAGGATAGCAGAGTTACAGCAAGAGCAGGATACAAAGCTAAAAAGGATAATTGAAATAGATGGTATTGAGTACGGCTTTCACCCTGACTTAGATAGCATAACATTAGGTGAGTATGCAGACTTAGAAACATTTATTAAGGGTGGTATAGAAAAGCATTTACCTGAAATAATGGCTGTTCTTTACAGACCGATAAAAGAAAAGAAAAATGGTATTTATATTATTGACGCTTATGATGGAGATATTCGGCTCAGGACAGAAGAAATGAAAAAGATGTCAGCAGAACAAGTGCAAAGTGCATTGGTTTTTTTTTACAATTTAGGGAAGGAGTTGTCAGAGATTTTGCCATTGTATTTGATGGAGAAGCTGAAGGAAACGAAGATGCAATAGCAACAGAAAGTTTTGCAGAGAAATGGGGTTGGTTTGGTGTGATGTATAGATTAACAAATGGTGAAATAGTAAACTTAGAAAGAATAACGAATTTAGGATTGTTAGAGTGCTTGACTTGGTTAAGTTATGAAACAGACTTAAACTCACAAAACAAAGTAAATAGAAATGGTAAACAATAAGAGCTACAATAATGTAGTAAATACATTGCTTAGACTTGGTGAATTTCACAACCAAATTAGCACTACTTCAGTTGGCGACATATACGACATCAATCTTGAGAAGATGGAGAAGTTTCCTTTAATGCACGTAAACCCAACTTCAGTAACAACAGGTGATAGTCAATTGACCTATAACTTCCAAGTCTTTGTTATGGATTTAGTTTCTGAAAAGTCAGATTGGCAAACTAGACAACATCAAGCATTAACTAAATTAATAGATAGAGAAAATAACGAACAAGAAGTATTCAATCAAACATTACATATTTGTACAGATATTATAGGTATGCTTAGACACAGTTCAAGACAATCTTTATTAGGTGTTGATGATATAAACGAACCTATCTATTTTACGCAAGACCAATTTACAATTGAGCCGTTTCAAGAAAGGTTTGATAACTTATGTTGTGGATATGTATTTAATATAGGAATATTAGTTCAAAATGACTTTCAGACTTGTGATATTCCTGCAAGAACTAGAGGTGCAGGTTACTAATGTTAAAATTTAAAATAGGAAGATTAATAGTTCACATAGGGTGGAAGAAATTTAAAATAACAATAAAGCTATGAAATACGAAGATATATTAGAAAAGCTTGAAGCAATAAGTATTGAACTTGAAAGTTATAGCGACTACCCACAAGCAGCTACTAATAATGCTAAAAGAGCAAGAAAGTACAAAGAAGAAAATGGAAGCAGTTGCGGTACTAGAGTAGGTTGGACTAGAAGTTCACAGTTAGCAGACAGAAAACCTATTAGCAGAGATACGATAGCAAGAATGGCATCATTTAAAAGACACCAACAGCATAAAGATGTACCTTACTCAGAAGGTTGTGGAGGGCTTATGTATGACGCTTGGGGTGGTTCATCAGGTATAAATTGGGCAATAAATAAACTTAAACAAATAGATAAAAAATAAAATGGCAAACTTAATTACAACAATCTCAGAAGGAGTTACTTTAAATGGCTCAGTAAGAGGAACAACAAACACAATTACAACAACAGGTATAGTAGATGTATTTGAAAGAATACTAACTTGTACTCATTCTCAGACTACAACAGTAGCAGTATTTAATTCAACTCCTTATGGAGCTGATGGTGCTTTAGATGTAGAGAACTGTAAATACCTAAGGGTAACTAACTTGAGTGCAGACCAAGATATGAAAGTAGCTTTTGTAACAGCAGCTACGAACTATCAAGTAACTGTAAGAGCAGGTGGTTCACATTTATTATTCCAAGCAGAAGAAGTAATGATTGCTGAAGCAGATACAACACCTAACTTTCCTACATTAGAAGATTTAGTTACTGTTGAGGTTAGACCTTCAGCAACAACTGATGTTCAAGTAGAAATCTTTGCAGGGCTAGTGTAATGAAAACGGAAGCTCTTGAAAGATACCTTAACAGCTTTGGAAAACAAGTAGTAAACAGAGCAAAAGGAAATTTACAAAAAGCAAAAGGAGGTGGTACTAATTTAGAGAAGTCTTTAACCTTTAAAGTTATTACTGATGCTGATGGTTTTACTGTACAATTTTTTATGGATAGTTATGGTACTTTTGTAGATAAAGGAGTTTCAGGAACAGATGTACGAAGAAGTTTCAAAGATTATAAGGGTAGGACTATTTCAAGTCCTTATAAGTACACTACAAAGCAACCACCTAGCAGAGTGCTTGACAAGTGGATAGTAAAAAAAGGAATAGCTCCGAGAGATGAAAAAGGAAGATTTATGTCAAGGAAAAGTATATCTTTTTTAATTGCTAGAAGCATTAAAAGAAAAGGAATACAAGGAATAAGCTTCTTTCAAAAACCTCTTATGTTAGGTTTAAAACAGTTTGGAAAAGAAATGTTAGGAGCAGTAAAAGATGATATCATTAACGGATTAACAACAGTAAAATAAATTATGCCAAATATAATAGAACAGCAACCAAAATATGATGTACTTCCTGTAGGTCAAGATATAATTTTTGCAGTTTCAAATGTAGATATTGTAGCTCAACAATTAAAAGTAAAATTTGTAGCACAGGTTCATATTAGCTCAGGAACGCCACCTAACCAATCTTCAAGTACTGATTTAGTAGCAACCTTTAAAACTACACCTAATAATAAAGGAGTTGGAATATTTGACTTCAGTAATGTTGTAGAAAATTATGTCAAAGCAGATAATATGGCTTTTGATACAGCTAAATATAAAAACAATCCTAATAGTGATGTGCCATTTCCTATTCATTTAGTAGATAAATACTCAAGAAATTCTAATACGGTTAGGTATCTAGCAATACGGTTTAAAATAGAGTATTTAGGAGCAGACCCTCTTTACCCTAATGTTGTTGACAATGCTTCAGGCAATTCAGTAGATACAGCTGATTTCCTGTTGTTTAATGGTTACTTAAAATATACAGATGCACTAGAATATGGTGGGGCTGCAAATCAAAACTTTGGTTATGATTGGAGAAATAAATTTTTGCTAGATGCTAATACTCAAAGTTTTTTAACAAATGCACCTACTACTCAATCAGCAAATGTTGAAGATTATGGAACTCTTGCTTTTATATTCCCTAAAATAGAAAGCTCAACTTATGATATAACAGGAATAGATTTAGCATATTTTGGAAGTGATGGTAGTTCTTTAGGTTCTGAAACAATAGACTTAACTTCGGCTAATGGTGCTTTTAATACATACGATACAAAAGCTGAAAAGCAAATTTTGTACTTTGGTTGTTTTCCTGCTAATTTAACGGGAGATGGTACTACACTTTTTGCAGGATTGGTTACAGCAGGAACAATACAAGGAGGTAGTTATACTATTAGAGCAAAAAATGGTGGTGGTGCTAGGTCGCAATTTTACATTATTAATGTAGATTGTCCTGACTTAAAAGGTTTTGAACCTATTAGACTTTGTTGGCTCAATCAGTATGGAGCTTGGGATTACTTTACATTTAACAAAAAATCTACAAGAAGCATATCTACTCAAGGTTCTACATACAATCAACTAGAAGGAACTTGGAATGGAAGCACTTATAGAGCAGATAGCTTTAAAGGTGGTAAAAAATCATTTAGAGTTAATGCTACCGAGAAAATAACAATGAATACAGATTTTGTAAGTGCAGATTACAATACAACATTTGAAGAGTTAATAAACAGTCCTGAAGTTTATATTTTAAATGGCTTCCAACCTGATAACACTAATTCTTTATTGAATACTTATGTGACTCCTGTAAGACTAACAACTTCAAGTTTTACAAGAAAGACAGTAGCAAATGATAAGCTTATACAATATTCATTTGAAGTAGAGAAAACTAAAACATTACGAACACAATCAGTATAATGAGCGTACAATTAATATTATATCCCCAAAGCTATGAAGGTCAATACAACTCAATAACTACATTTGCTAATGAGTTTGTTGTTGATGGTGTTAACTTTTTTACAATAGACACTTCTGACAGTTATGATAGTTCTTCAGGAAATGCTACGTTAGATTCTTTAACTAACGCACCACCTACTAATTTTAACAATTGGTATCGTTTTAGAAGCACATCATCAGGAACACCTGCTTTACCTATTGAAACTTCAAGTAATTTGGTTTTAGAATCTGCAATAGGAACTACTGTGTGTGGGGTTTATCAAAGACTTTCTAACTTAGTTGTTGGAACTACTTATGAAATGGTTGTAGACTTAGACCAAACATCAGCAGGAGGGTTTGTCTTTACAAGTGCCTATAATGGTACTAATGTGATTTTAAGCACTTTTCTAGCAGCATCAAATTCTCAAATTACTTTTACTTGGACTGCTGCAACTGCAACTGATACAATTGTTATAAGTTATCTAAACTATGTTAATGACACTATCAGCATAAGTAAGATAAGTGTTGCAGAACAAGGTGTAACGCCAACACAAATTTTTACTGACCTAGAAGATGGACAGGTAATATGCGACTTATATGAAGATGAGGATATACCTTTAACATTAAGTGTTGATGACTTTAAAAATGTAGCTGAGAAAGTGCAGTCTTATTCAAAAGCTTTTAATCTACCTGCAACAAAAAGAAACAATCTAATCTTTGATAATATTTTTGAAATAACAAGAACAGATACAGGACTTAACTTTAATCCTTATGTTAAGACACAATGCGTTTTAAAGCAAGACGGTTTTTTATTATTTGAAGGGTATCTTAGACTTATAGACATTTCAGACAAAGAAGCAGAAATAAGCTACAATGTAAACCTTTACTCTGAAGTTGTTGCTTTAGCTGATGTTTTGAAAGACAGTACATTTTCTGATTTAGATTTTACTGAGTTAAACCACGATTATGAAAAACAAAATATAAAAAGAAGTTGGAGAGATGCAGGGGGTGGTACGAGTATAACTTTTCTTAACCCAAGCACTTCAGGATTTAGAGATGATTATACAACTTTAAGATATCCGTTTGTTGATTGGTCGCATCAGATTGCAGTAGGTGGTTCAACAGGTAATAGTGCAACAAGTGGCAACCCTGAACTACTTACATTAGAAGCAGCATTCAGACCTTTTATAAATATTAGATATTTAATAGATAGAATTTTTAATCAAGATGATTTTCCTTTTACTTATGAGTCAGCTTTTTTTGATACAGATGATTTTAAGAAGCTGTATATGGACTTTAATTGGGGTGCTAATAATGCTCCTGTAATATTTGACTCAAGTGGTTCTTTGACCAAGCAATTAGATTTTAATATTCCCGCTACTTTTACTACTTTAGATTTTGAGCAAATGTCTAGTGCAAATATTGGGGGTGCTAGTTTAAGTGCAAACTTTGGTTATTCATCAGGAGTATTTACAGCACAGGAAGATGGACAAGTTTATACTTTTTCGTATGATATGGACTTTAAAAAAGCATTGGCTAGTAGTGTTACTATAACTGTTCAATGGTTAGTGAATGGAGTAGCTTTTAATCCTGCAACTAGTTCTAATCAAAGTTTTAATTATTCAGGGAATTTTACTACTCCACCACTATCAGCAGGAGATACAATATTATGTCAAGCAAAAGGAAGTACTGCTACTATTTATGAATTAAATGGTGTTTTAGTCCCTACAGCTAACTCACTTACTCCGGCACTTGTTACAATAACAACATCAGTAGGTCAAACCACAACAGATACACTTTTAGATACATTAAGAGGTGAACTCGGACAGTTTGAATTTCTAAAAGGAATTATGACTATGTTTAATTTAGTTTCAATTCCTGACAAAGATAATCCTAGTAATATATTAATAGAACCTTATTCAGATGTTTTTATTAATAATACAGCAAGTGGTACAACTTCAGATTTAAGTTTAGCTTCAAGAGGGATTGCACACGATTGGACAGAAAAGATAGATATTGCAGACATAAAGCTTGTACCGTTAACTGAGTTGAATAAAAAAACTGTATTCAAGTTTGTAGAAGATGAAGACGACTATGCTTTTATGATTTATAAAAATTCAGTTGGTGGTCATTTATATGGAAGTAAAGAGTTCGATGCTTCAGCGTTTACAATATTAACAGGAGAAGATGAAATTGTAGCAGAACCTTTTGCAGCAACATTAGTTAAACCATTAATGTCTCAGTTTCCTGATTTTATAACTCCTGCAATTTATTCTGTGTCTGAAGATGGAAATTCTGAAGGTTTTGAAAACAGTCCAAGAATTATGTATAACAATGGAGTAAAAGATACAGGAGCTTCATATTATATTCCTGAACAGAATGGTTTTTCTTCAGAAAACCAAACAGAATTCTTGCAGTTTAGTCATTTAACAGATATTCCAACTGCAACAGGTTCAATAGATTTTCATTTCGGACAATGCCAACTATTGCCGGGAGTTGGTTCTTCAGTGCCTGACAATTTATTTAGTTTGTATTGGCAACCTTACTACAATGAATTGTACAATCCTGATACTAGAATAATGACTTTAAAAGTAAATTTAACACCTACTGACATAAACACATTTAATTTCTTTGATACGGTAATGATAAAAAACAGACAATTTAGAGTAAATAGAATAGACTACAAACCCAACGACTTAGCAACTGTTGAATTTATACTTATACCATAATGAGCAAAATAACAACAATACCATTCTTAAAAGGATTTGCTGTAAAACCTTTAGGAACCTCAACTTTAGGAGTTGTAACCTTTACTGATGGAACAAATCCTGTTATACCAAATCAAGTTCAATGTGAAGCTTATGGATTTACTTATGATAAAGCTTCAGGAACTTGTAGTGCATTTAGATACAATCAAAATCTAAATACAAATTTTGCTAATGAAAACAACAAGACTTATGGTGTAGGAAACACAACAGAAACAGGTACTAACAATACTTTAGTAATGGGTGAAAATAATACTGTAAAAGGATTATCAAGAAATAACATTATAGTAGGAAATCAAAATGAAATAGCTAATAGTGTGAACAATGCTTTTGTTTATGGCACTTTAGGAGAAGCTACAGCTAATAACTCAATAGTGTTAGGGGGCAATGCTTCAACAGATAATTTAGCTGAAAGGCAAAGTATTCATTTGATGTATGGAACACAAACAACAGCAAATGGTACTGTTGATAGTTACTTAAATAATATATCAGGCAATTATTTTACTATTCCTGAGAATACTGCTATGTATTTTCACGCTGATGTATTAGCTGTAAGAGTTGGGGGAACAGGAACAGGTTCAACAGGTGATTTTGCAAGTTATGTAGAAAGAGGAGTAGTAATAAATA
>UEXN01001737.1_pt1 | contig 16478 bp, 22 predicted proteins | sample 1796711 | NCBI WGS metagenome assembly UEXN01 (sample SAMEA4772470, study PRJEB27181) | metagenome | reverse complement strand
ATGGATGCATACGAATCAAAGATTGCTAAGAACTAACTCCAAGTTGCATGTAAACTAAATCGGTTATAATCTTTGGGAACTACGCCATGCAACCAATGTGTAAGACCACTGGTATTATCAGCAACATATCCACTTCCAGGAGCAGTATCTGTCCAAGTGTTGCTTTGATAATCCTGTGTTGATTCAAACACAGTGCTAAGATAAGGCAAGTTTTGAATATACATTTGCAAACTTGCATTAAACATAGGATTATCTGTATGCGGACCTATTGCATAGTTTTCTGTGTCTTTCCACAAATCTAAACCATTGAATGTTAACTGCTTGTTGAATAACTTTGACAAATCATCAGTTACATTTTCCAACACTATATGCGAAACTTCAAGCACAGTATCATGTTTAAAAGACATCTTTTGCCTGTACTTAATCGTTTCACCATGAGGATCAAATGCTGGCTGCCAGTCCGCTGATTCGCAGTAGTCTAGCAACTCTGCTAACAACTGTTCCGGGAATAGTTTTTTAAAAACCTGCACTGTGCCTTGGCAACTAGGCAGTGCATTTAGCACTGTTCTTGCATGAGCAGTTCCTTGTTGGATAAGTTTACAATCTAACATTGTCTATCCAAATCAGCAGTTAAGCAATGTATACCGCTATCCCAAAATAATTGGTGTCTAAAATTTACTAGATGAGGAGTAATATTGTGGTTTTTAAATATTTCAAACAACGCACTGTCGTAGTTACTGCATACAACATTGTTAGGATCTATTATTAATAAATTGACATCTAAATGGGTTTCTTGTATTTGCCCCACCCAATGACTAAGATAAGTGTCTACATAATCAGCAAATTCTGTGGTTTTTAAACTTTCAGGTACCCACCAGTTTCCTATATTTTTTCGCTGTTCTATATCAAACTTCTTACCAACACTAGTACTTAATCTTACTATTTCACTGTCAGGAAATAAACCCTGTACGTCAAAATCAAATTTTTCCATAGTTAACACTAAATTAGGACTTACTGCGCAAATGCAGCTATCCAAGTGGCCGTTAGTGTTGACAGGTTTAATTATTTTATCGGGAAATACGTCTCTAAGATATTCCTGTACATGCACATCTGTGTCATGCCAATTTCCTACTAACAGTGTATCTCCTAAACGCTGAACCATTGCACTATCCACGTCTTTATCATAAAATACAGGATTATCCTTACACAAAGGCTGTAGTTGTTTTATCCAGGTATGGTCCAAGTAATAGAGTTCTTCAACACTGTATCCTTCAAATTCTGTCATGCCCGCCGGTGGCAAACTTGGCCAATCTGCTCCTCTAAGTTTATTCCATAATCCAAAAGCATCTGGCGTAGGAAGAAAAACTTTATCTTCTATTACTGCAATATAATCTCTAGGTGTAAGCGGTGCTGGTAAAATCTTATTACCGTATCTTACATCATCAACACGGTCAGTGACACTGGGCCTAATAACATTTACACCAAAACTCTGCAATAGTTTTTCTAGTTCAAATAAGTCATCCAATGTTTGTTGGGCAATTGTACACAGATTATCTCTTATTGTTTTATCAGTAATAAAACTATAAAAGTCAGGAGTATATGTAGTTCCAACCACACACGTTTTTAGTTTATCCCAATGATGTTTAACGTTTAGCATATTTTAACAGTGCGGGTGTAATACAATAAAGACCGTCAGTACTACTGACTGGATTTTTAACACAATGTACAAACTTAGTTTGAGTTAGTCCAAGTTGTTTACAAATATTAGAATTTAAATCTCCATATGTGTTCCAAGCATAATCTCTATGTAAATTTTTCATATGGAAAACGCCACAACTAAAAATGTTAGTATTGATATCAGTTTTATAATAATGGTTTAACAGGGTAACACTGTCCATAGTGCGCTGTTTACTCCATCGTAAACCAACTCTGTTCCAGTTAAGTGAATACTTACTCATGCTCATTCCAAAACTTTTAATACAGGGATGAGTTAGATCTATTTCTACGTCTCGTGACATTATTAGCCAAGCAAAATCTAAATGCAAATCTATGTTTTTTTGTTCTGCAATAATTAATAGATCTGCCCATTCAGTTCTTACATCTCCTGTTATAAAGTCAGGCATAGTTACAATCATGGGCTTGTTGGATTCTAGTTCGTCTAGTTCAACACCATGTTTACCCATAAGTTTGTAGTAAGCATATTCTCTGTTTAGTATTTGAAATCCATCCCAGCCATGTTTAAGAACAAAACTTTCAATATAGTGTGTGTTTCCAGATGTTACGTCAATATAAGGGAAATCTTCTACACCTTTTAGTGTTACAAGTTCGCTGCTTAAAAACCATTCTTGTGCAATTGAAATGTATTCTTTCCAACTATATTCTGGGTGAGTTCCTGCATACCATTCATGTTTTAGTCTCTTTATTGTCGAGTCATGAATAGTGCTTATTTTATCTGATACTAATGCTTTATCGTACATGCTTCATCACAAATTCGTAAAATGGACTAGTAAATGGTAAGTACCATTCACAGTTATGACATAACTCTGTTTGTCCTATTACACGTTCTTCTAACTGTATACCTTGTTCTCGCTGTTGGGTTGCCCATGGCTCTGGATAGTTGGGTATGTTGTAACTTGAAGTATATAGTATATCCCTGATGTTTACACCGTCTATTATAACGCTGTTTATTTTTGCAAACTGTTCCGGTGTATTATTTGTTTTGCTACTGTGTACTATCTTTAACATGTGATCTTCAAAACTAGAGTTGTGCATAAACGTACAATCGGTATACCCGTTATGGACTAGTTTATCATCAATGTATACAGAAATAGTGGGATTGCCAATCACTTCAAATTGGATAGTAAAATTAATATTTTCGCTGGACATCTAAATTTATTTATATTCACATTGATACTAGTATAAATAAAACGTTGCAATTTGCAACACTTGGCACAAACAAAAGAATTTAGGCAAACAAGAGGCACACAATGAAGTTACCCCAGGACGCAACGGCTCAATTAGAACGATTACTAGGCAGATTCATAAGGCATATTCCGAACAATGCTGAATATCATAACAGGCTTATCGAAGAACTAGAGATTATTCTCAAACTTCGTTTCGTCGATTACTTCCTCACAATTTGCGATGTACTGACGCTAACCCGTGACATTACTCATATGACTCGTGGTTCAGCAGGGTCTAGTCTCGTCTGTTACCTACTGGGTATTACAGACGTGGATCCCATAAGATGGCAGATACCGGTTGCACGTTTCCTAAATCCTTTGAGAGATGATTTACCAGATGTGGATATAGACTTTCCACATTGGCAACAGAACGCTGTAATGCAACGGATATTTGATAAATGGCCCGGCAAAAGTGCCAGGATCAGCAACTATGTTACCTACAAGGAGCGTGGCGCCCGCAGAGAAGCGGCACGTCGTCTTGGCGCATCTGGTAAACTTCCTCGCAATTTCAAGTACGAAGATTTAGACATAGACAAGGAAGAAGCAATGAGAATCGAACGAAAACTAATAGGCAAAAAGAAAGCAATATCAAAACACTGCGGAGGTATACTTGTATTCAATCACAAGATACCGAAAAGTTTAATCAACGCAGACAATCAAATACTACTGGATAAGAATGAAGTAGAGGACTTGGAACACCTCAAAATAGACATCCTCGCTAACAGAGGACTTAGTCAACTACTGGAAATAGACAGTGAAACACCACTGGAAGCATATCCAGAACAGGACTTTGAAACAAGTCAGATGCTTTGCAGAGGAGAAGTTATCGGTGTAACACAAGCAGAGTCGCCAGCAATGCGCAGACTATTCCAAGCAATACAACCGCAGAGTAAATCAGACTGTGTATTTGCTACTGCACTTATACGTCCTGTTGCTACTACAGGCAGACAGAAAGCAAGTTTTTTCCAAGACTGGACAGAACAAAGACTAGAGGATACTATTGTATATGAAGATGATGCTATTCGTAAAATAGCAAAACTTATTAACTGCGATATGTATGAAGCAGACATGTATCGTCGTGCGTTTGCAAAACGTGATGAACAAAAAGTTATGCAGTTCATGGAGCGCATGGGCGAGAGTGAAAACAAAGAACAGATCATACAAGAATTATATGGGCTAGGCAGTTTTGGATTGTGCAGAGCGCATGCTGTAAATCTAGGCAGACTTATATGGGCACTTGCCTATCAAAAAGCACACAACCCTAAAGAGTTTTGGCGTGCTGCACTTAAACATTGTCAGGGCAGTTACAAACGCTGGGTGCATAAAACAGAAGCAAAGAACGCTGGCTGGGATCTGCGTGAACTAGGATATCCAAACGGTATTACAGAAAGTCCTCAGCAACAATACAAACGTCATGGATATTGGACACAACCAGAGTTTATGCCTAATATGTTTGTACAAGAGACTTGGGGCGATAGAGTAAACTTTGCAGGACTAGTTGCTAATGGTCGTGTGTTCAGAGGTGAAGGTGGACGCTATGTTACGTTTGTAACACTGGGTGTTGCCAATGGCGAGTATGTGGATGTTACTATTAAAAAGCCTTTTGGATACCGAGACACAGATGTAGTTGCGGGCAGTGGTAAGATACGCATGAGCAATGGTAGTCGTTATATTGACTGTTGGGATGCAAAAGGTTACAGACTAGATCAGTACCTTAGTCACTAGTTTTCAATCCAGCAAGCATGTTCTTTAGTTTACTGCTTTGCACACTTGCAGTAATCTTTCCTGCAGGCTCATCACCTGCATCAACTACACCAGCACTATCCTTGTTCTTAAGTTGATCATAGATACTGCTTGACTGTTTCTTAAACTGTTGATATTCTTCATCCTCGCCCAAGTCTCGGATGCGTAGACTTTCAATATCAAACTCCAAGTCAATCTTTTGACCAACACCGCTACTACTTCTAGTTTTCATTAACTGTATCTGATAGCGTCCACGCTCGCGCATTGCGCGACTTGTAAAGATACCAAACACGTTATCCGCTGTGTTGATCTTACTAAGTCCACCACTGATATGCGAATGATCAAACTCTATTTCGTCAACTGCACCTCTGTTTAACTGCGATGCTGTTACAAACACACAGTCCAATTCCTTGGCCAAGTTGCGTAGTTCCTCACTAACATACTTGTCCTTAACAAACAAATCACTTGGACTTACTTTGGCACTTACTGGCATAAGCAGATCCAAGTAGTCAATAAGCAAGAAGTCTACATTCCAGTTATTTTTAATCTGCAGTTCTTTCAAGTATGCACGAATATCATTAACGTTGCTCTGGGCTGGCATGTATTTGATTTGCAAGTTACCTGCTTTCTTGCCTGTCATCTTAACTTTCATTTCAACAGTATCCAAGTCTTTGAATACCTCTTTGGTGCTTACATTTGTAAGCATGCTATCAATACGCATAGCACTTAAACCTTCACTGAGTTCCAGTGTCAAATACACACCATTTAGTCCTTGTGTTACCCAGTTAACTGCTAGGTTCTGCATAAACAAACTCTTGCCTGATCCTGATCCACCTGCAAAAATATTAAGTTCTCCCTTGTTCATGCCGCCAAACAGTTTACGATCCATAGCGGGCCAGCCTGTGCTAATCTGCCCGTTATTGTCTTTTAGTGCCATAAGTCTAGCACGAGGATCTTCAAAGTAGTCTGTACCCATATCCTTAGTAAGCGATATTTGTACAGCATCTTTAATGATCTTTTCAACTGGTTCGTATTCGCCTTTCTCAAGCAGGTCTGCACTCTTGAGAATAGCACGTTCTAGTTCCTGCCGCTTGGTGAATCCTTCAAACTCTGCTAGGAACCAGTCGTTATGACTTTCGTTAATATCAGGCACTGCCTTTAGTTCAACACCTGTAACTGCTTGTACCTGTTGTGCAGTTGGCAATGCGCCATGTGCATCACTGTGTTCTTTAACAAACACCGCAGTGTCATGTAGACTCCTATCAAAGTTATCTACGTTGTAGATGTTCTGTACACGCACAAAGTTCTGTGCATCATGTAGCATCATTTCTAAAAACAGTTTTTGTAAGTCTGCTGTATATTCTTTACTCATTAACACTTCCCACAATTAAAAACACAGTAGTCCGGACGACTAGTATGTATTGTACTATAAAATTTATCAAAATGCCTAATTTGTTCGCTAAGTTTCGTTGTTTTTATATCATGTGTTTCTTTATTCTTCCACCAGATACTCTTGTAATAGAATTCATAGTTTTTACTGAAACAACATGGTGTATAGTATCCATCTGCTGATATGTAATGGTATGTATTATTTTTACACGCAGGATCTATATCAAAATCTTTTTGTACATCGTACAGTTGTTTGACAGCGTCTCGAGACCCTATATGATTAGTTGGCCTTAAAGGATCATTTTTTAACCAACGATCACTTGGTTCTACTAAAAATTTATCAATACCAAGATTCACACTAAGTTCTCTTGTGGTGTCTATATCTGTTTCATTGAAACTAAAAGGTATGTATTTCCACTTAGTGGTAGCAGGGCCAACCACACATTCTTCAATCGCAACTTGTATACTGTCCCAGTCTCCATTTATTCTATACTCTGTAAAATTTTCAGGTGTTCCATCAATGCTAAATTGCACAACATCACCTGTACGCAATACACTGTTTAAATTTTTCCACCACTGTCTGGTTTTATGACTGCCATTAGTTGTAATAGATATATGTTTGCACTTTGTAGTCAACATCCGTACTAATTCTATAAATTTGCGATGATATATAGGATCACCCAGGTTACCACATATGTCAATTCTATCTACAGGTATATCTATAAAATTTTCAAATACGTTAATATCCAAGTCAAGTATGCGGAAATTTTTCTTTCCAAATTTATCTAGAAATATAGTTCTTTCACATCTCGGACAACCAAGTGTACATCTGCTTGTAGGCTCTACATGTAAACTAACCAAGACGTTTTCTCATTAGATTAATTTTTAAACTCATTGTTTGTTTTGCATCGACAATACTTTTAAGTGTAAACAGTTTACCATAACGTACAACTGCATCATTAATATCTTTTACATCTGATTCCCATTCAGGAAAACTAACACTCCATCCATACTCCAGTGCGTCATCAATTAACTTTTGTCCGGCTGCATCTCTGTCTGGCACTAGTATAACTTCTCTAGCAAGTGTGTCAATAATTTCTGCTTGCGTTTCGCTGGCGTTGTTACTTAGTATTCCAACACCACCAATACACATTGCATCCAGTATACCTTCTGTTACAACGACAAACTTTGCGTCGGGCAACTGGTCATCCATGCCATACACATAGCCTGTATCATAACTGTTGTGATACTTGGGCTTGCTAAGAGCATCTGTTGCTCTTGCAGTGTAACCAATTAGTTTGTTTTCATATGTGCAAGGAATAATAAAACGCTTCCACATACCTGCAGGCTTTGTGTTACTGTATAAAAGTCTTGTGCTGTCTAATCCTCTTAGTGCTACATAGTCTTGTATGCCTTGTGGCGCACGATCAAGTGTAACAACATTGTCTGGCAGTGGCCTAGGCTTAAATTCCACAGTGAACTCTTTTTCAAGTTCCTGTTCTATTGCAACTGTGTCTTTGATACGCAGTGCTTCAATGTTAAGCATGCTGCGGGTATTTTCATCCACGTTTAACCACGTCAGTAGTTTACGCATTTTGAAACTAATATGTCTACCTGGTTGCCAGCCTGTTTTAAAGTTGCAGTTAAAGCAGTGATAACTTATAGCATCTCCACTAGCAATAACACCGCCTCTGCTACGCTTGTCCATGCTCTCGCCATTGTGATGACAGCATACAGCATTAAACGAAATCCACCCATTAGTGGTACGCTTTTGCTTGCCTGGCAAGGCATCTATTACTGCTTGTTGTATACTATTCATAATAGTTATATTATACGCTCTTTTGCAAAATCATGCAACCTAATTGTAAAATATTCATGCCCTGCAGCGTTGGGATGTCCTCCACTTGCGATTAGGTCCAGTCTAGGATCATCTTGCATTGCTCTTTTGAGCATACTGTCCATGCTTGCCCCTCCTAAAAAATAATTAGGATATGTTGTGGATTTATGATTACCAAGTGCATTAAATTGTAATATCTGTACATTGTTTGCATTGCATATACTATTAACCATAAGCATAGCATTTTGTGTAAACATATCATGACTAGCGTTATTACTGTTTAACACCCATTCACGAGCACTTCTACTCCAATCATGCTCATCATTTGCAATACCATTGTGTACCCAGCGTTTACCATACCAACTCATTCTAGTACGTTCTGACCAGCCAACACATACCACTATTTTTTCATTGGGATTTCTTGAGTTGATAAAGTAGTCTGCTACTTGCTGTGCTATTGCAAAGTTGCTATTGGCAGGCTCTGCACGATTATCCCAGTCAGCGTTTAGCCGTTTTGCAAGTTGTCCTAGCCAAACACTGCTTTCTCTATAACGAGTGTTTACATGGTGCTGATCCCATGTATAACTTTCTGTGTTACTATGATATACACCTTCCAGTGCAGGATCTATTAGCTCACTGCCGTAGGTGAAACTACAACCAAATCCAACTAACTTCAAGGTCTATATAATACTTGACTCAATGTTCCACTAGTAGTTGTACGCTTAAAACGTACTGCACTGTATACACCTGTAAAGTTTACATAGGTATTGTCAGTTTGTGCAGTGTATGTTTCTGTTGCTATAGTTGTAAAATCAGCATTTTGAATACTATTACTTGGATTAATTGAGCCCTGTATCTCCAGGGTGCCTGTAAACGCACTGCTAAAATAAACTTGTGCAGTGTGTTGTGCTGTGTTGCGATTTACATATGGTTTAATACCGATAGTGCTGCCAGTGTCGCCACTAGCAAAATCTTCTGTTGTGCTTGCTAGGAATGTAGGATACACACCATCTGTTACTTCTAGGACACCATTTGCACCATAGTTGTCGTCTGCATATGCTGGTGCAGTGCGATCTTCACCGTCTGTTACTTTAAGTGCATAGTTGTAAAACTTGCTATCTAAGTTAAGTAAGTCACCTTGTGTAACGCTTGCTTCCATAATACCTTTAGCTTCGTCAATCACTGTAAGCGCACGTTCAAAATAAGCAACGTTGTTTTCTTTATCTAAAACAACAATACTTGCAGTCTTGCCCGACATGTTTACTCGCTTTTGGTCACGGTTTTTAAATTCAATTCGTATATAGTTGTCGATACCTCTATATACTTTTACATTTGGTGTATAAAACATACTCATGAGGTTGCTTACTCCAGTATCAGTAATAACTGCGGTGTGTTTTTGTGCATATAAATATCCAGTAGTAACAGTCATACTGTATTTATCGAAAGTAGTTAATGCCACCTTTAGCAGAAGAAATATTTGAAAAATATCCGTTTTTGAGTCTAGTAACTTATGGTGGTGCAGAGTATGTAGGTATAGTGCAGAATCAAGATGATACTGTGTTAAGTATGTATGATTACAGCAAGATACCTGACGAGCTAAAAGCAAGTTTTCTAGAACTAGGTGATGTTTGGTGGTGGGAAAGTAATAGAATGATTCCTATTAACTTATTTCTTAAAAAAGACTTTGCACAATTTGGTAGTATATTAATAACATTTAATATTCGTGACACAGAAGTTGTTCGAGGCCCAAGTGTAAGTATTGCTGAACTAGCAAAGAAGCGTAGCAAAAGACGCAATATTCAACTAGTGAAGAAAGTAAAATAATGGAATTCTTTTTAGTGCTTATGATTAAACACTTTATTGTAGATCTAGGCGCACAACAGTACTTGGGTCCTGGCAACAAGCAACAATGGTTAGGTGCTGGACACAACCATTATTTTCAACATGGTTTATCAACAGCGTTTATTGCACTATGGTTTGCACCTGAGATTGCAGTAGTGATTGGCATACTTGATTATGTAATACACTGGCACATTGACTGGGGCAAACATCACTTAAATAGATTTCTTAAAATCGAGGCTAAGTCTCCAGCATGGTGGTGGACTAATGTATTAGACCAGTGCTTGCATGTGATTACTTACTATGCACTTGTTAAAATTGCTAGTGGCGTGTAGTTCCACCGTCAGCGTTTGGATGAGTATAATCTTTAATATCTAAATCATCAGATATAGTTTCCGCTACATGCACAAGCATTTTCTGTATTTGTTCATCATCTAAAAAAGTTTTATATAATACCATACTGTGCTTTAGTAACATAGTTGCCACATACATAAAGTCCTCGTCTGTGGTTAACTGTGTTTGAATATGTGCTACTAACTGATCTTGTATTTCTTGCATGCGTTTTGTATCGTTACTCATTTGCTTCCTCTAATATATTCATGTGTACTGCTACTAGTTGTGCATAGGCTACGCTATGACTCTTCTTAAAAAAGTATTCGTCACCTTCTGGGCGTTGCCATACACTCTGCGCTACCTCTGCCCAGGTTTTTCCTACTAGATGTCTTTTGCCAGGACGAATTACTGCAAGGAACATTGCCATCCTGGGTATACTGTTGACTGGTTCAGGCATCTTACACATTAGATCCCAGTGATTGCCAATATGTATTACACGCTCAAAACGTGTTTTATCCAAGAGCATAAGCCAGTTAGGATCTTGCATAAGTTCTACTAGATGTAGTTCATTGCGCACATGTTCGTACACGCTAACATTAAGCAAATCTAGTTTGAAGTATCCAAGATCTTCTGCTCGTTTGTGTTCCAGTGTAGCAATGCCATCATGAGCAACAGGTATGTCTGTAAAGTAAACACCCGTGTTATGCTTGCTACCATTGTCAAGTCTAGCACCTACACCCAGCACATGTTTTAACAACTGTGTGCGATCTGCAAAATCAATGTCTACATCTGGCATGTCGTACATTATAGTCCTGCCTCTTTAAGTATATGCTTTACCCATTCTGTGTCTGCAAAGTAGTCTACAAACTTACGCTTCCAGAAGTCAGGATCAATATATGGGAAGATCATTTCAATTTGCTCTGTGCTTAGTTTGTCCAGTGCTTGTTGTCCACTACCACAGTTAAACACAATCCATGCACTGATACGTCCTGTTGTAATATGCTGCACAAGAACATTACCGTTAACAAAGTTAAAGTAATGGTTGAATACTGATTCTTTTTCTTCTGCCCATGCTTCCATGGTCTTTATGCTACGCTCCAGTGCATCCTGTGTTGCTTCTTTGCGCAAGTGTTCCATTAAATATTCTTGATACACTGCATCTTTGCACCAGTAGTCCAGTTTCTTATTGCTCTTAATTACCCAGTCAATAAACTTTGCAGTATTAATAGCACGAATATTCACCATGTGTCTACCAAACTTTACAAATGCATTGTAGTATGCGCTAGAACTAAAGTCTGAGTATGTCTTAAACTTTGCACTACCTTGTGTAAGTTCATAGAAACGCAAGTAAGCAGTCATGCCTAGTTTTACACCTGCTTCATTCTCTTGTTGTGCTCTGCGTTTTGGCTCGCATAGATGTGCTGCAAGTGTACTCTCCTTGCGATATGCTTTGCCGCAGTGCTGGCATATGTAGTCTTTGGTTTCCATACTATAATTAATTATAGCATCTTTTATAACGCTTGTAAAGTCATTCATGTTATATGAGCTTTCCATTTAGTATAGTATTCACTAATAAAGTCATAATCAAAATCGTCTAATTTAAGAAGTTTATAAAATGTAAGAATGCCTGTTGTTGTGGCTAACACGTCATTATAATTATTCACATTGAATACAAATTCAGATTCAATATCTAGATCAGTTGATGAACTGTACATGTGTCTTTTAAGTTTGCTGCATTTTATAAAATTTATTGTGCGAGCATTGGGAAACGCATGTGTTAATTGAACATAATCTTGCTCATCATGTGTTGCTTGAAAGTAGTATTTGTCACCATTACTAATGTCAAGAAGTTTTGTAAACTCCCACTTAATAGCATGTATTTCTTCAGCCGTCATTCCGTCTAAATTATTTTCAAACTGTTTAAAGCATCCAAGATCTAAATCGTTCCAAGTTCCAGCAGGTGTATTTTCTAGTCTGTCTAATATTAGTTCTTTCTTCTCCGCTGATGTTAAATCATATAAGTCCCAATCTTGCAAGCAGGCACCGTTGCTGACTCCCAGACAGTTTATAAGGAACTTGCCTCCCGCACCCATTGGGTAGCCAACAATAACTACCTTATCTGTTTTAAAGTTGTATTGCATTTTTTACAAGCACTGCTAGTTCAGCATTTCCTGCTGCACTTAAATGATTAGTAATATCTCGCTCAACGCTGTTAGCCGTTGCCCATGCAGCAATATTAGTATCAAAGGGTAAAATCCAACGCCCAGAGTCCAGCAAACTTGCCTTATGCTGTAGTCGTTGACGATCTAATTCATTATCTATTAGATCGATACCTGGCGAACTAAAACTGTGCATATGCCAAGAATTTATTCCAAGTGCATCACATAGATTATCCATGGTTTTAATCTGTGTTAAAAAGTTTTCTATTAGCACTGTTTCTTCTAGCACTAAATTATTCTTGCGTAAAAAATATTGTTCGCCTTCCAGTGTTTCTCCGCCTGGCTTCTCCCATCTACTTGGATCTGTCCAAGCAAATATTGCATGATTTACCCTAGGATATATTCTTAACAATGTTTCTGTACTTGTTCTTGCTATTCTATAATTACTTCCACCGCCTACAGCATCAACAAATACTGGATTTGTAGATTGTTGAATACGAAAAGGCCAGCAGTCTCCTGGGTTATCCAAATAGGTGCTCGCTTCACTAAAACTATCACCATTTACATATATCATTCGCCGTACAACTTTGCTATTGCTTTAAGGTCCTTGTCTGTGTACATGCTTGCAAGCATATCCAATTCATCACTTTTTGCATGTGGGTGTAAGCGTTCTACTTCTTTGCGACGCTTGCTACTGTTGTTTTTATCTTTCTTTTTGTGTCCTACCCACTGATGAAACTGTGTTCCCATGCCAGGACTTACTGTACACAGTAGTTGCCACACCAGTTTGGGATGCTTTGCTAGTTCAAAGTAAGTGCAGTTTACACGCTGATTGCCAGCCATCAAGTAGTATGCCTGTAATTCACTGCTACCCTTTACTAAACTTACATAACGATTCAGAAGAAAAGGTGCTAGTTGCTTCTGATGTTCCGGTGTAAGCCCATCATAAAAGTCATACTGTTTTTTATCAATAGCAGCAAGCACTGTGTTTAAGGGCAACTTGTCAGTCAAATCTAACTCCGTGTGTATCTATTACATCACTAAATGATAGCACAAACATGCGGGCATCGTCAAGTGTTTTAAACTCCAGCACTATTGTATCGTCCACGCTTTCTATTCTATGTTCTGTATCTGTACGGTGCTCTAAGTAACGTTTGACACGACCTGTTAAATTCTCGGCTAGGGTTCCGTGTTTAACTGCAGTGTGAAAGTCTAACAAATGGCTAAACTCGAAGCATCTATAATCTGTGCGTGTTATCCTGCCTGGAGTAATTAAACCAGGACGCCATGGAATATTACCACGCTCTGTCAATGCTAACAATTTCGTTTTGTTTGTTAATCTCTTTGGCACAGTATACGCAACGAGGATTTTCAACACCTATTTCAATTGGAATAGCTAGGATTTGTCCCTGTTTAAGTTTAGGAAAGAACCATTTAACATCGCTATAAATGTCTATAATGTTTACTGGTAAGTAGTCGTGCCTAAAATCACCAAGTGGATTAAACACAAATGCATCAAATCCACGATCGTTTAGACTGCTGAAGTTAAGCATTTCTAGATCACCAACATCTCTGTCACCAATAAGTATTTTCCAATCCACTGGCATGCGAATCATCTTACCGCCTACATCTAATACTACTGCAGGACTATTAAAACTTTCTAAGAAGATTAGCGGGATAAAAAAGTAATCTGGATCTGCAGGATTACTATTATCCAGTATTGCAAAACGAAGATCATCTACTTCATCTGGTATGTCGTTCATTTCATATGCTGTATTTTCTAATGTTAGTATTCGCATTAGTATACCTCTACAATTTTATCGGCAATGCCGTATTTCTTTGCTTCCTCTGCACTTAGCCAAACATCCTCTGCAGGAAGTAGTACTTCACGAATCTTCTTTTCAGTTAAGCCTGTGCATTTCTTATAGTGTTCTAACATACGCTCACTGCTAAGTTCAAACTCGCGCATTGTAGCAAACAGTTCATGTTCTTTACCACGTGATCCCCAACTGTATTGATGGCTAAGGATGCTCGTGTTAGGTGTAATTACACGGCGACCTTTTGTGCCTGCCATAAACGTTAGGATACCACAACTTGCAATAAGCCCTAGTCCAACCGTTTTAATTGGAATCTTACTGCCTTTCATAGTATCAATAAGTGCAAATGCTGCATGCACACTTCCGCCCGGACTGTTAATAATAAGTGTTAGTTCCTTAGGACGCTGACTTGGTGGCAACATATTCTGTTCGATAATCCAAGTAACAAAAGGCGCAGTACTTTTATTATTAAATTGCTCATAGAAGTAAGCAACTCCACTGTTATACATAGTTTCGCCTAGTTTTGGCTTTTCCATCTTTTCACTCATACTAATTCCAATCCGCTTTCTCTACTGTAAATGGATAATTTGCCTCTTTGTAAAAGGCTTTTCTTTTTGTTAAATGTCTTTTAGCATACTTTGCTGTACTGGTTATGTCCCATATTTGAACAAAGTCTTTATCTTTAGCCTTACGGATACCGCGGCCAATACTTTGAATAACGCGAACAAAACTTTTACCGGGCTCAACAAGCACAAGATTAAAGATACGAGGAATATTGATACCCACCGCTGCAACTCCATATGTGGCGATGATGACCTTTCCTGTAGCAGTTGATACCTCGTCATATTCTGTTTTTCTGTCTGCACCTTTTGTACTTCCTGATACAAATACACTGTCCGGAATACGCTCCGCTAGTGCATTGCCTGCTGCAATACGATCCACTAGAATAAGCGTATTACCAGTGTCTTTAATACTATCGCATAGTCCGGATATATAGTCCAGTCTATCCTTGTCCTCTAACAAGTATTTAAGCTCACTTTGATAATTTGTATGCACAACTGTATCAATCATTTGTACAACATTCACGTGACACTGTGCAAGTACACCTTTGTCCTGCAGTTCTTTTGCACTGATATGATTAGTGACAGGACCAATGCTGCACACAATACCCACACTCTCAAACTTCTCTTTGGGCACTGTGCCTGTTAGTCCCCAACGTATGGGTATATGGCTCATTACGCCCGTTAGCAGGGCAGTGAGAGCGTCTGCTTTAGCCATATGCACCTCATCCACCATAATGCACACCACATCCTCTAAGAACTCACCAATAGTTACTTCTGCTACTGCGTTCTTTGTGTTCTTTAGCATTATATTTAGACTTTGCCAAGTGCAGATAGTGTGTGTTTTACCAAACTCTTTACGCTCACCATAGTACACACCAACGTCCAGACCCATGTTAATATAGTCTTCTTCTGTTTGTGTTACTAGACTTTTGTTTGGAACAATAACAATACTACGTCCATAGTTTTCAACACTCTTGCTAAGTGCTGCAGTCATCAGTGTTTTACCTGCACCAGTTGCAACTTCTTGTAGGCTTTGTGGATTTGCTAGAAACTCGTTAATGGTTTCAACTTGGTAGTCACGCAATATAATAGGCTCTCCTTCAGCAGGATGCCCCTTTGGCCATGCTACATGACTAAAACTTTCTTCTGTTACAGGCTCTAATACAAACTCGCTTTGATATTCACGCATGTCATTCAGCGTAACATCATAGCCTTGTTGTACTAGTACCGGAAGAATGTCCGGGAGGAGATTTATATAGGTACTCCCTCCAAGTTGAAAAAATGCTTTTTTGCCGTCCCAGCGTCCTAGTTTAACAGCGGGCAAGTAACGTGCATAGGGAATCTCATACTTGAACATATTAGATAACTTCTTACGAGTATCCAAGTCCAATCCTTCGATTTTACAGTTCACTTCATCTTTAACGTGTATTATTGCAGGCTTCATATATCTTTTCCGCTATTTGTTTATGACCTTGTTCCAGTGGATGTCCGCCAGGTCCATGCGGTGTACCATATGCCCATTCAACAAATCCATGCTTGGGCCAGCCGATAAATTTTGTTGTATCAACTAGTTTTATATACTCTTCATCGGGGTTGTAACGTTCTTGATTGTCAAACACATTACACATTATATACTCTATGTTGTGGTTTTGCAAGAAACTTTGTAGTAGGATTACTTGTCTTAGCCAGCGCCGATATTCGTGTACATCATTATTGTACCTGGTAATATATTTAATTAGTTCGTGTCTGTATTTAAGTTTAGGATCTTCATCAAACACACGACTACTGCAACCGGGCCATGTATCGTATACGCCCCATTCATCAGCAAACTCTGT
>UEXN01001736.1_pt1 | contig 16484 bp, 34 predicted proteins | sample 1796711 | NCBI WGS metagenome assembly UEXN01 (sample SAMEA4772470, study PRJEB27181) | metagenome | reverse complement strand
TTTCGTGAGATAGTTATGGATGCTGTTCTTGAGCAGTTTGGTCGTCAAGGATATTTAGATGTATGTCACAATCGTTCATCTTCTATCGTTTCAAAAGCTGTATCAGAAGGTAGAGTGTAATGAAAAATCCAATAGCCAAATACCTTATGTGTTCTTATGCTTATTATGTAGAAGATAAACCTCTTATATCAGATGCAGAATTTGATGAACTTTCTAAATGGCTGCTCTATAATTATGATAGCGTTGATCATATGCATAAGCATTTAGTTACTAAAGGTGATTTAGAAGCTGGTACTTATCTAGGAAAATATCCTAATATGGTTAAAGGTGCTGTTAAATCTTATCGCAAAGGAATTAGTCTATGATCGTATGTTTAGATATTGTAGGAGTAGAAAATGAAGAACAAGGTATACTTATCAGAGATGTCATCGAGCAGTCCCTTGACTCTCTTATGCCAAAGCGTCGTAATCCTGTGTTTATCGATTGTCATATTGCTCTAGATAAAGACATGGGAGATGCTGAAGCTATGATTCATCAAGAAGCTGAAGATACTTTTTTCTTAGCTATATCTCAATCTGCTCTAGATCAAGCTACTGATGATTTAGTTACTCTTCTTATTCATGAAATGGTTCATGTTCGGCAATATATTCGTAAACAAATTACGGATAAGCCTTATAATAATTACGAAGAATATCTTAAGTTACCATATGAGCAAGAAGCTTATCGTTTACAGGAGGAAATGTTAGATGAGATCAAAGCGAAAGTCTTTAACGATTAATCAGCAACGTGCTAAAGATGAGCATGATAAGTGGCTTCGTAAACGAGGAGTTCATCCTGATCAGATTAAGGCAGCTCTTCCTCATAACGCTAAGGGTAAACGCTTAGGTATTACTGCTATGCCTGATTATAAGTCTCATCAAGGTACTAGAACTGCTCAGACTTCTGATAGAGTTGTAGGTAATACTAATAAGAAACTCGAGAATACTTATACTGGTAACTATATTGTAGGATTTGCTACTATGCATAAGTCTAATCTTGTTCCTGTTAATCGCGATCAGAATGGCTCTGATTATGCTACTATGCGGAGAAATTAATGGGCTCAGAAGATCAAGAAGATCAAATTACTCTTAATATGGGTAATGGAATGAGTAGCGGTTCAATGTCTCAAGCAAGAGCTCTTTTTGATGAAATCGTTAACATTAACACAAAAATTACTATAATAAAAGCGAATGGAGTATCTGAGTCAGATGAGATATCTGAACTCAGATTTATTCGTAAATATCTTAAAGATAGAATGAAATACTATGAACAAGGCGGAAAAGTATGAATATATTTGTATTAGATCGTGACGCTAAAAAAGCTGCACAAATGCAATGTGATAAACATGTTGTTAAGATGATTGTAGAAACTTGTCAGATGCTATCAGCTGTAATGGATAATAATTACTCTCCTTTATATTCAGGTAATGACAATCTTAAACCTTCTGAGCGCTTTGGTACAGCAGGTTATCCTAAAGCTCATATTAAACACCCATGCACTATGTGGACTATGCAGTCTAAAGGTAACTATAAATGGCTTATTAAACATCTTAGAGCTCTATGTGTAGAGTATTCCAATAGATATAACAAAGTGCATTCATGTGAAGGTCAGCTTAGTATCTTTGAAGCTCAAATGGAATATATGACATTTCCTTCTGATAGACGAACTGCTTTTGTACAAGCTATGCCAGACAAATATAAAGATAAAGACCCTGTAAAAGCTTATCATAATTACTATAATATGGATAAGTTTACGTTTGCTAAATGGAAAAACTCTTCTAAACCTAAATGGTTTGTAGGAGCTCCTACGTATACTGTTACATTGGAGGATAATTATGCCGCATTACTCGACTAAACGTTACGGTCACAATATAGGTCTCAGCGCTGTGTTTCGTCAACCGCATGCTGATCATAGTCATTGTAGGTTTTTACATGGCTATAGCTTAGCATTTAAATTTACTTTCGGGGCAAGTGAATTAGATCATCGCAACTGGGTGCAAGATTTTGGAGGTCTAAAGCCATTAAAGCAATGGCTTGAAGATACTTTTGATCATAAGGTAGTTCTAGATATTAACGACCCTAAACTATCTCATCTAGAATCTCTACAAATGCATGGTCTAGCAGAGCTTACAAAACTAGATGGTGTAGGTGCAGAAAAGTTTGCAGAGCATGCGTTTAACTTTGCTGACAACCTTGTTAAAGAACAAACAGATGGACGAGTATGGGTAGAAGAATGCGAATGCTCAGAGCATGGAGCTAATAGCGCTATCTATTCACCTTTCAATATACGAAAAGAAAAGTATGTCTGAAGAAGGTAGAATTATTGTTCTAACTGACTTAATAGAACAAAAATTAAGAAAAGAGAAAGAAATAGAATACTATCAGAAACAGTTGATAGAATTCCAAGAAAAGATACAACATCTACAAAAGGATGTTGATTTAACTAAGCTGATTATAGATGTCATTTCATCAGATAGTGTAATTGATATTAAAGACAGAGTAGTCAAAGCTATTCCAATATTAGGAGAGAAAAAATAGAAACGAAATATTACTACTCAGAGACGTTTAACTCTATTCAAGGAGAAGGTCTTTATACCGGTCAATGGACTTTATGGTTAAGATTTTTTCTATGTAACTTACAGTGTGATGGCTTTGGTCAGATAGATCCTACTAATCCTGATACTTATGAACTACCTTATGACTCTTTTGATGCTAAGAGTGTAAATAGAGTAGAAGATCTTCCTGTATGGGATAAAGGATGTGACTCTTCTTATACTTGGTCAAAGAAGTTTAAGCATCTTATGGGTCAAAAGACAGCTAGAGAGTTGGTAGATCTTATTAAAGAGACTACTAAAACTGAAAGTAATCCTGAAGGAAAGTTCTTGCATCCAGAATCAAAGATGAAAGCTCATATGTGCTTTACTGGAGGAGAACCTCTAATGAGGCATGCTCAAAAAGCTTTCATTGAAATGTATGAAGAGTTTAAAAATGACGAGAATCTACCTAAGTCGATTACTTTCGAAACGAACGGTACTCAACATCTAGGTACTAGCTTCGAGCAGTATGTTTATAATAGAGGACTCTTTCAAACTCCTGTATTCTTTTCTTGCTCGCCTAAGCTATGGACTGTTGCAGGTGAAAAAGCAGAAAAAGCTATTCAGCCTGAAGTTGTTGCACAGTATGCAAAAGTAAGTAGAGTTATTAATAGCAGATGGCATACACCAGAAGGTCAACTTAAATTTGTATTAGGACCAAAAAAGGAACAATGGGATGAACTCGATGACGTTATTGCAAACTTCAGAGCTGCAGGTGTTGAATGGCCTGTTTATATTATGCCTGTTGGCGCTACTGTGGAAGATCAAGAAGTGGGTGCAGGCGAGATTGCAGAAATAGCCTTTAAGAAAGGTTATAATGTGTCTGGACGTTTACATTGTTATTTGTTTGGTAATGCAATAGGAACTTAGAAGTGAAATATATTATAATGTTAATAACTTGCTTCTCTTTGAGTGGCTGTCTAACAACTGTAGAACTTGCAGCAGAAGGATACAAAGATTGTTTTATGCGAAAAGACGAACAATGTTTCAAATTTGTACGTGGTTAATATTAATTTGGATTAGTTCTTTCTGGGCAGGTTTCGCCTATGGTCAAGATTGTACTTATATTAATAATATAGTACATGATACGAATGGAGAAGTATTATCTTCTACTACGGAGTATGTTTGTAAAACCCCTCCTAAAGTAATCGAAGTTCATACATATCCTAATAAGGATGCTCACGATGTGATGTCATCTAAAATATATGGTCTACCTCTAAATTCATACGAAAATCCAGAGCAGGTTTTGTATAATATACAGGTAGACTTAATGTTAGCAGAGCAGAAAGCTGCTAATATTTCTTCGCTACTATCTATATTTGGTTTTAATCAGGAGTAAATTATGAAAAATATCGCGTTAATCGCAACTAGTGCTTTAGTGCTAGGTGCTTGTTCTAATAATACTGCATCTCTTCTTAAAGATCCAGTAGAGTATAATAAAATTAAAGTTGAGACTCAGGTAAATATTATCCCTGAATGGTATCTTCAATACCCTAAAGAAGATAATACTATCTTTTCTTCTGGTACTGCAGTTACTCCTGATATGCAATTAGCTATGGATATTGCTATCCTTAATGCTAAGACTACTTTAGCAGATCGAATTAACGGTCGTTTATCATCTAAGACTAAGCAGTTTATTACTCGTATTGGTTCTAATGATTTAGATTCCGCTGTTGCTCAAGATATTCAGAAAGTTACTACTAACTTAATTGCTGATGTTGATGTAGCTGGTTATGCTGTAAGTAACTCTAAAATTGTACAAGATGGTCCTCAATATAGAGCTTTTGTTCTTCTAGAGTATAGTGATATTGAAGCTAATAAGATTATTGTTAATCGTCTACGAAAAGATAGCATGTTGTTAGATAAAATTAAAGCTACTTCTGCTTATAAAGATCTTGAAGAAAGCGTTGCTAATAAGAAGCAGCAAGATCTAAATGAAATGGAAATTATTGTCAAAGGACTGGAGGGTTAATGTCAGATAAAAAAGTATCACATGCAATTATAGAAAAGCTTAGAAGCGATGGTAAACGCTTTTGGGCAGGAGATAATATCTCTGAATACATGAGCGATACAACTAGAGAAGCTCTTATTGATGAAGCTACTATTGCTTTTGAAGGAGTACTAGATGCGTTGCTTATTGATAGAGAGAATGATCCTAATTCTAAAGGTACAGCTCATCGGTTAGCTAAAATGTACTATAATGAGATTATGGCTGGTCGATATGTTCAAGGACCTAACGCTACTGCGTTTCCTAATGATGGTGATGATAGGTATGAAGGCATGCTGGTTGTTAGATCAGAGCTAAAGTCTATGTGCTCTCATCATCATCAGCCAGTTACAGGTATTGCATATATTGGTATTATTCCTGGTCAAAAAGTTATTGGTCTATCTAAATATACTCGCATTGCTCAATGGTGTGCAAGACGAGGTACTCTACAAGAAGAGTTGTGTAACGATATTTGTAGAGAAATTCAACAAGCTACTGAAAGTGAGCATGTAGCTGTATATATTCAAGCGACGCATGGTTGTTGTGAGAATAGGGGTATTGGAGCTCATAGCTCTCTTACTCAAACCGCTGTTCTAAAAGGGCATTTTCTAGATGATAATATGACTACAAAGAAAGAGTTCTTTGATCATATTAAACTTCAACAAGAATTTGCCGGTAGATAAGGAGATAAAATGCTAAAAGAATGGTTTAATATTGGGGACGTTGATCGTTCCTTGTTAATGAAGTTGGTAATGGTTCATCTAGTAATTATTGCTGCTGCTAATTATATTGTGCAGTTTAGTGGTACCATGTTTGGGTATCATTTTACTTGGGCGATGTTTATTTTCCCGTTAGTGGTTATCGCTACTGACTTAACTGTACGATTAACTAATAAGTACCAAGCCAGAGCTGTAATTGCATTAGCATTTCCTCCTGCTATCGTGATTAGTGCTCTAATCGCTGATTGGCGAATTGGTTTTGCTAGCGCTCTAGCATATCTTATTGGTCAGTTGTTTGATGTTTCTGTCTTCCAACGTATTAGAGAAAAGTTTACAGACCTATGGTGGGTAGCTCCTGCTATCTCTACTGTAGTAGCTAATCTAGTAGATACTTATCTATTTTTCTACGCTGCGTTTGCAAACCATCCAACTAACGAGTTTATGGCTGCTAACTGGCTAGAGATTGCTACAGTTGATGTAATCTTTAAGATTATTACATCACTAGTATTGTTCCTTCCAATCTATGGAGTACTACTAGCACACCTTAGATCTAAACTAGCAATTAGTTAGATCGTATAGAAGAGAGAGTCTTGACTCTCTCTTTCTTTTTTTTATGGAGATTAAATGTTTGAATATAGAGTTAATATTAGAAGAGTGGTAGATGGCGATACTGTAGATGTAGATATTGATTTAGGTTTTGGTGTCTGGCTTAAAAACGAAAGAGTTAGACTTTATGGTATTGATACTCCTGAGTCTAGAACAAGAGATGATATAGAAAAAATTTATGGTAAAGCCGCATCTGCTTTCGTTGAAAAGTTTTGTGATGATGAAAAAGGTATGATACTTAAAACCAAGTCATATGATAGTAAAGGTAAGTTTGGTAGAATTATGGGTGAGTTGTGGAGAGTTACAAACTTTGCAGACAAATCTCTTAATCAATATCTAGTAGAAAAAAACCATGCTGTCCCTTATTATGGACAGAGTAAAGATGATATTGCTGAAGCTCATTTAAAAAACAGAGAGGTATTAAAGCTGCATGATTAAGATAGCGCATGAAGCACCGTTAAGTATATTTGATAAGGTGCAACAGATAACAGATTATGATTATTTCTTAGTTCATCTATTTGAAGAGAATGAAGAGTATCTTAAAAAAGCTCATGAGTGTGTAGCTAACGGAAGAGAGACTATTCTAGATAATTCTATCTTCGAACTAGGTACTGCTTGGAATGCTGAAAGGTTTGCGCATTGGGTAAAAGCTATGAAACCTACTTGGTATATTGTACCAGATGTGCTAGATTATGCACAACCTACTATTGATTCGTTTAATAGTTTTATGGATTCGTATCCGGATCTTCCTGGTAAGGTAATAGGAGTAGCACAAGGTAGTTCATATGATGAGTTAGTTAGTTGTTATGAGTATATGAAAAACGATGATAGAGTAGATAAGATTGCATTGTCGTTTAATCATCCATTCTTTCAAGAGTATGACGGTGATAACAAATATATTAAGATGATGAATGCTCGTCAAGATACATTAGCTAAGATGCTAGCAGAAGGTGTTATTGATACGAGTAAACAGCATCATCTACTAGGGTGTGGTTTACCTCAAGAGTTTAAAGCTTATGTTAAGTATGACTGGATTGATAGCTTAGATACCTCTAACCCTGTCGTGCATGGTATTAAGGATATCTTTTATGATAGCAACGGCTTAATGAATAAAGCTTCCGTTAAACTTTATACTATGATTGACGAAGACGTTAATGACGCATGGGGTACCATTGAGTATAATATAAAGAGCTTTAAGAGTATGTGCCGATGAAGTGGGTAGCTTTGTTTTCACAAACTGGCTCAGAGATTAGAGACCTATCTAAGAAATTAGGTAGGTCACCTGATCTAATTATGACTAATAATAGAGCAAATGATATTTGGACAGATGTCTTAAAAGATGTTGATAGTCAAGTTCTAGTCTTTAATCATGTAGATATTATGAACAGGCTTAAAAACTATCAATATAGCTCGTTGGTTACTTTACATGGTTACTTGAGAATTATTCCAGAAGATGTATGCCATGCCTGTCATATCGTTAACGGCCATCCTGGCTTAATATCAGAATATCCTTGGTTAAAGGGTAAAGACCCTCAAGAGAGAATAGAGGATTGGATGACATGGATTGGTTCTGTTTGTCATCGAGTTGTACCTGAAGTTGATGCAGGTGAAATATTAACAGAAGATAGAGTTGCTATGAAAGTGAAAGAAACTTTTAAGGGTAACTACTATAATATATTAAGACATACTAGTTTACGTGCATGGGAGAAGTATTTTGAAGAGTATCAGACCTAATCACTATCGTGCTGAACGCATGGTAGAGTTTGAGTGTATTAAAGTTATTGAAGCTTTGTGTGAAGATCATGAGAATGATGTTTATACTGATTATAATCGTTATCAGGCGTTTAAGTATCTATGGCGTCTAGGTAAGAAGGATGATGTGTTGCAGGAGTTGTATAAAGCTGCGACGTTTATTAATTTTGCTATTGAGAAGTTAGAGAAGGATAGAGGAATCAAAGATGAATAGTGTAATTGAAGATATTGCTAGTCAGCATTTAGGTCGTACTTCTGATGGAGGTACTATGACTCGTTATGAGACCCCTGATGAGGTAGATTCTAGTCTACTAGTAGGTATCCCTAGAGTTTTAAATCGTACCGCTTATAATATTAAAGTAAGCGACTTTGAAGGCTTCGATGTATGGAATGCATATGAAGTATCTTTTCTACTAGATAACGGATACCCTGTCAGCGGTGTGATGAAATATGTTTATCCGTGCAATACTACTAATATTGTAGAATCGAAGTCGATTAAACTATATCTAAACTCTTTTAATATGGCTAAGATGGGTGATAACTTAGATGAGGCTGTACAAAGAGCTACTGAGATTATGGAAGCTGATCTGACTAGTTGTATTGGAGGACCTGTTAAAGCTAACTTTACTCGTAATATTTCTACTCCAGGGAAAGCAGTAGAAGAGTCATATACTACTGTAGAAGATGTTGTAGACGTTAGCTCAATCACTTTCGATAGGTATAATGAAGATCCTGATATCTTAGAACTAGAACAGATTGCAGGAGCTGATCTCATTGAGACCTTCTATCATACTAACGCTCTTCGTTCGAATTGTAGAGTGACTAATCAGCCTGATTGGGGTGATATCTATGTTTATGTGAATGGTAGTCATACTATTACTCCTGAGTCATTCTTACAATATATTGTAAGCATGCGTAAAGAGAATCACTTTCACGAAGAGATCTGTGAATGTGTGTATAAGAGATTGAGCGTTCTAATGCCTGAAGCTAGAGTTGCTGTAGCTTGTTTATATACTCGTAGAGGTGGAATTGATATTAACCCTGTAAGGGCTACAGACGATGCTACTATTATAGATGCAGGTTTTCATCTGATGAGTATGGTAGAACTACCACATGCTAAGACAGAGCGTCAATAATGCAGCAAGAGAGACACACAGCATATATGAAGAGAAGATCAATGCAATTAGATAAGTATAACGAAATTATGGATAGGTTACCTATTACAGATAAGAAAGTTGTTGTCACTCATAGTGGAGGTATGGATAGCGCTACTGCTGTTATTCTATGTGCTAAAAAATATGGAGCTGATAATGTTATTTCTCTAGGTTTTAACTATGGACAGAAGCAGAGTGTAGAACTAGACTATGCAGATCGTCTATGTGCTGAGCTAGGCGTCCAAAGAAAGGTGCTAGACTTATCTATTTTAGGTGATATCGTTAAACATGTATCAGCTAATATCTCTGGTACGGATATTGAAATGCCTACTATTAATGATATCTTAGGCAATCCTCAGCCTCCTACTTATGTTCCTTATCGTAATATGATTATGTTCTCTCTTACTGCTGCTTTTGCTGAAGCTAATGCTGCTTCTCATATCGTATGTGGCTTGCAAGTACATGACGAATATAGTTATTGGGATACTACTCAAAAGTTTGTAGATGGTTTGAATAATATCTATGATCAGAATAGATCATGGCCTTTGACGATTATCGCTCCATTTGCTGATCTTAGTAAAACTGAAGAAATTAGCTTACTAGAAGAAGCTGATGCTGTTGATCTTCTTAAGCATTCTTTTACTTGTTACGATCCAATCTCTAAAGATGGTTATGGAATCGCATGCGGTAAATGTCCTTCATGTTCAGAGAGGATTCAATCCTTTATGAATAAAGGTATGGAAGATCCAATCGAGTATTCAATCCTTATCCCATGGGGCAACTAATGGCATTGTATCCTAACTTTACTGATCAAGACATGAAAGTATATAATAACGCTGAGTACTTTACAGTATTTCAGAAGAGAGGTAATAGACGAGCTCATTGCTATAAGAAGCAATTTGAGTCTCTTGAACTAGCTATGGAAGATGCTGAGAATACATTTAATGAATACCCTCAGTATGGTGCTATGGTTTATGCAGTCTCAGGTCATAGAGATTGTATGATAGGTGCTTATAATCATAATGGAGGAGAGATTTATATTTAATGTGTGCTATATTTGGTTCATTTGATAGAGATAAGTTTTATGAGTTAGCTAAGCTTAATAGTTATAGAGGCTCTCATAGCTATTCTATCTCATATTACGATAGAAAAAAAGTAGCTCTAGTTACTCAAGGTTTTGGAGAGTTTCCTAAACTCGATCTAGATAAAAATTATTACTATATTGGTCATGTGCAAGCACCTACTACTGATAGCAAGGATTGGGATTCTATTCACCCTGCTAATGACAAAGGAGATTATCTCTGGCATAATGGTATCATAAAGGACTATCAGATTAAAGTATGGCAAAACTCATGGGACAAAGATTGGTCATGGGATACTAAATGGTTATTACATCTACTTAATACAGGTAATGTAGATAATGTTCTATCAGAGGCAGATGGCTCGTTTGCATGTCTGTGGTACGGTAAATATAATCCATCTTTATATATGTTTAGAAACGAAAACTCTCCTATGTTTGTAGAAGGACATGACTTTTCATCTACTAAATTTGATAAGTCAACCCCGATCGAACCAGGTGCGTTTTATGCTTTCAACACAGAAAAAGGATGGGTACCTAATTATAACAAATTTAAGACAAAGAATAAATTTTATTGGAGTGCAGGATGAGTAATTTTACTAGAATTAAAGAGTGGTCAGATGAACGTCTGATTACTCAGAATGAACCAGACCGTAATGGCTTTATCGCTATGATCGTAGAAGAATGTGGCGAGTTTCTAGAAGCTAAAGATGATATTGATGGCAGAATTGATGCTATGGCAGATATGATTGTCTTTTGCTATGGCGAGATGGCTAAGTATGGATATGATGGTGATAAGGTAATGGATGAAGTTATCAAAGAGATCTCTTCTCGTACAGGTGCTTATGATCCTACTACGAAGAAATGGCAGAAAGATAAATCTCCAGAAGCTCAAGCTAGCTGGTATTCAGCAGATTTTAATAAATGTAAATTAGAAGGAGAATAGAATGGAAGCGGCTCTTATATTAGGTCTATTAGGTTATGGTGCTCATCAAATTATTGGACATCCAGAAGAAAATAAAACAGAACAATATAGTTATAGTACTCAAACAACTGAAGATATTTCTAAATATTCTACTCAGTATAATAAAGATAAGAGTATTGCTATGATTGACTGGAACAAAGCAGGTAATTTTAAACATGGCGATTCTCCTAATACAGGTGTTCAATGGGTTTTTGTTACAGGAGCTAACTAATGGGTAAAAGTAGATATAGCTCAGATGAAGCTAAAATGGTAGGCGCAGTCTCTAATAAAATTAAAGGTATGTCTCAAAAAGATAGAGATAAGCAAAGAAGATTGCGCTTAAATCAGATGACTGATAGTGAAAAGAAAATTATGGCTAAGTATGGTAGAAGCTGGGAATCTGAATATAGAGCAACCTTTAAATGAAGTTAAAAAAAGGTCAAAAAGTTGTTGAATTTGTCTATAATAGAAAGGAAAGTAGCGCTACTATTCTCTATAGATACAATTCGACTTACAAAGACGCATCCTACATTAAGCATGTAAGTTTAGAAGAGGCTAGTAGCAGATTCGATCAGCTTATTAGCGAAGGATACAAAAATGATATTGGAATTGGTTAAGAAATATTTGAGAAAAGACGAATATTATACTTATTCTGAATATGAAGTGAACAAAGAGTTAACTACCCTCTTGTTCACTTTTTTACTTACTACATTTGTAGCGTTGCTATTTGTATTATGGTTTGAGAATCCGTTAAACGAATCTTTAATTATAATAGGTTTATCAATCTATCTCTTTCTAAGATATAAACAAAGAGGTCCTGGTAATGAATAAGGAGTCCATAGCTGTAATGGAATATAAAATTAAAGTGCTGCTGGCTTGGAAAGAGTTAGCAGAAGAGTCTGGTAATCAATGGGCAGTTAATATTGCATCAAAGCATATTATAGCTATTCAAAGGATGTTCTATGGAACTTGAAGTAGAAAAATACGATCCTGTTCATCATATAGGATTGTATCAGTTTCCAGATTCTGTTTCTGATGGCTTGATGGAATGGTATGATGCAGCAGATAATAAATCTGAAGGTAAAACTAAAGACGCAGATGGTGATGTTGGAAAGGTTTTTAAGAAATCAACAGATGTTACTGTTCAGAGACCTGAAAGATCTGACACAGCAATAGCTAACTATCTAGATTGTCTTAATTCTGTTCTTCAAGATTATTTTAAGATGTTCCCATCATCAGGAGGTACTGGTGCTTGGAAATTAGATATTGTTGAGAACTTTAACATTCAGAGATATCAGCCTGGTGAAGGATTCTTTCAATGGCATTATGAGAGACAACCTGTTAAGCCAGGTAGCGATAGAGTATTAGTCTTTATGACATATCTAAATGATGTAGAAGAAGCTGGTACTCATTTCATGTATCAAAATACTACTACAGAATGTAAGAAAGGTTTAACAGCAATCTGGCCTGCTGATTGGACCTATACTCATAAAGGTCAGATTTCGAAAGAACACGAGAAAACTATTATAACAGGATGGATAAGTTATACTGGTGAGGTAAATGAGCTATCTAGAGACAATACAAGTAATTAATGATATAGCGTTAGAGGTTAGAAACTTTGAGAGATCAAAGGATAATACCAAGTGGCGCTGGTCTTGTCTTGTTTGTGGTGACTCTAAGAAAGATCTAAGAAAAGCTAGATTCGGTGTAGCTCGTAAGCAGAATGAGTTTCTCTGTCATTGCTTTAACTGTGGTTATAGCGCTCATTTTAACTACTATCTCAAAGAGTATCATCCTCATCTATCTACAAAACTATCAGTAACTAAGATCAAATCAGAGATGCCGTCTTTATATGACCATAATGATCTAATTAATAAATTACCTCCAGAAATTCTTAAGCATATCTTCTATAATGGTAATGTAGAAAAGTTAAGTCAGATTAAACTCGATATTAACTCTACTAGTCAGAAGAAACTGTTAAAAGCTTTCAGAGGATAACATGAGAATTATTAAGTTAATTATTGTGGTGTTATTATTAACCCACATTGGTGTTTCTATTCATAACGCTAATGCAGCTACTCCTGCTCAGGCTGGTGTCTATCATAGCTCATTATCTGAACAGAAATGCTTAGCAGATAATATGTACTGGGAAGCTCGTAATCAGTCTCTTAGAGGTATGATTGCTGTAGCTCTTGTTGTTAGAAATAGAGTTAATGACGAACGTTATCCTCATTCATATTGTGAAGTCATCCAAGAAGGTCCTACTCGCCCATCATGGAAAGATCCTCTTAAGCTTATTCCAGTTAGACATCGTTGTCAGTTCAGCTGGTACTGCGATGGTAAATCAGATAATATTCCTACAAAGGATCTAGACGTTTATGATCTAGCAAGAGCAGCTGCTTTCAAGATTTACAATAATGATTTTAATGATTTTACTTATGGAGCTACTCATTATCATGCTGATTATGTTACCCCGGCTTGGGCTGCTTCTAAGATAAGAACTATCACAATCGACAATCATATATTCTATAGATGGGAGACTCACTAATGAATTATTCAATTTACCTAGTCAGGTTAAAAGATAAAAAAGGAAGATACTATATCAAATTTGGTATTACTTCTACTTCTGTAGAGGATAGAATCAGACGTAAGAACTTCCAAGGAAAGAGAGAGTACGAGAATGGAGTACCTCTCTATAAGTATTTCGAAGCTTATAAGATTATTGGTCAGACTGATTATGTATTTTCGTTTGAAGAAGCAGCAGCTATTGAGAATGATCTAGCAGATATTATCAACAAGCCGTTCTGGCCAGATGTACCTAATCTAGATGGTATTACTGAACTCAGAACATATACAGATTCTCTTAAGGAAAAGTATGAACAGCTTCTAAACTTTACAGGGTGTTATTATGAGTTTGTAAACGACAAAAATACAGGATGTTATAGTGACAAAGCATTATCTGTTTGATGTAGATGGTACTCTAACGCCATCAAGAGAAAAAATAAACGAAGAATTCCATACATTCTTAGTAGAGTTCTTTACCAATAACAACTGTTCAATAGTTACTGGCTCTGATATAGATAAGACTATTGAGCAATTAGGAGAGCAGTTACTCGGTCTAACGATTTTTAACTTTAACTGTAGCGGCAATAGCATTACAGGAAAACAAGAATATCACAGTGATTGGACGCCGTCAGATGAGCTAATCGAGTATCTAAACCAACTATGCCATACTAGCAAGTTCACAAAGAAAGCGGGAAACCACATAGAGAAACGCACAGGATCCTTGAACTTTTCCATAGTAGGAAGACCGGCAAACAAGTATGAGAGAGAGCTCTATATTAAGCACGACAACTATCATAATGAACGAAAAAGGCTAAGCTCACTCATTAACGCTAAATTTACTGATATAATGGCTGTAGTAGGCGGAGAGACAGGCTTAGATATCTTCGAGAAAAACAAGGATAAACGGCAAGTATTAGAGTATATCGGAGAAGATGAGAGTATTTTCTTCTATGGAGATATGATGGAAGAAGGCGGAAATGACTATAGTCTGATGGATGAAATTAGAAAGAAAGAGAGAGGCGTTAGCTATAATGTAGGCAGTTGGATACAGACATATGAGCTGTTGAAACGGCGGAGACAGTGCTAGAACGTTTTAAACGTTAAAATAAACATAGGTATATGGGTGAGAGACGTACGGAATATTATAGAGAAACGTTAGAGATAATAGGTACCTTAGTTTGCGGTCACTGAGTTTTTCTCACAGATTACTATGTGACTTCCAAAAAAATTCTAACCTATTGTAATCTCTACACTTTCTGGGCCCTTTTTTAGTTGCACTTTGCGTGAAAAGTTCCTATAATTATTATAATGAGAAATGGGAGATTGTTCTAAAATAGTCGATAAAATAAAAATGCTAAGTGGTTGTAATCATTGAATATTTAGAGCCCTTTTTTAGTTGATTTATTGTAAAAAAGAGACTATAATATATGGACAATAAGGAATTAGGAGATATCAAATGTTGAAGTTAGCTAAAGTTTCTGAAGGTTTTTATAAGGCAACTAATATCGTTTCTGATCATGAGGCGTATATTGATTGTGATATGCTAGGCGACTTTCGTGGTACTGTTGAGATCCGCACTGACTGTGGGTTTGACGCAGCTGAGTCTGAGGGCTTTGCTTCTATTGCAGAAGCTGCTTCATGGATTGAGTGTCGCGTTGGCGAACAGGAAGTTGGTGGTACTCCGGTTATCATGTCTACTAACTTCGACGGATCTCCTATGATTGAGGGGACTGTATAATGCAAGGGTATGAGTGGATCGCAGGTGTAATTTTTGTAGTAGTTGTTTGTGCAGTTCCAATTTTGTTAGTTTGGTAGGAGATATAGAATGAAAAAGACTTTTAAGGTTAAGCATACTGAGTTTAAGGATAACCCGCTTAATGTAGATCAGGCTGTACGTCAGTGTACTAGAATGGTTCATAAATTAGCGAAAAAATGGACGCGTAATCACTATAATGAATATAACGATATCGCGCAACAAGGTTTCATGGGTGTGGTAGAAGCATGGAACCGTTTCGAAGGTACTAAGTATCAGGCTAAAGGATATAAGTTTTCTACGTATGCATGGTTATGGATACGTGCATATATGAAGGCGTATGCTGAGGCTAACTGGAAGCGTCTTAATAATACTACGCCTATAGATAAGCATGAGTTTCATCTAGAGACATATGATATAGATGAAGGTGCTATCTTCTTAGAGGCAGAGATAGCTAAGATGGATACAGAGGATCGTACTATCTTTAATATGCGTAAAGAAGGATATACCTTCGATGAGATCGCAGCTGAGACTTCGTTTAAGAATCTCCATAAGGTACGCAATAGGTATCTAGAGATAGTAGAGAAGATTCAAGCTGCTTAAAGAAAAGTTTACTGGTAGCCATATGGCCTAGGATTAAGAGTCACTGCATGACTTTTCTTTAAAAAAACAGTTGCACTACCCTCAAAAATAGTATATAATAGGGGGTAGTGTTTTTAGATATTATTTGAACTGAATTATGTCAACGCTAAGTGCAGAAGTAAAAAATTTTCGCGAGAGGAAATGCCACTAGAGATGCCCGCCACAAAAAAAATTAAGCGCACTGCCGCTAATAGCAAGCCACCGCCACTTAAGTACGAGCTCTTAGAGTCTCATACTATAGGTGATCAATTATATGAGAGAAGAGTTGTTAATAATCAAGAGGTTATCTATACGTATTCTAATCGATTTAAATTTTGGTCTCCATATAGCAGAACCTTTATAGAAGAAAGATGGAAAAAAATTCTATCTATGTGATATCATTGGATAACTTAAGCCCTTTTTTAGTTGATTTCTGTAATAAAGTAGTATATAATATATGTATAGAATGAGAAACCAAACGAAGATCTGAGGAGATATAAGATGTTTACAGTTCAGGAAATGTTAGTAGATTGTTCAGTGTTCCGTTCAGGCGAGCAGTATAAGGTTGCTCTTAAGAATAGCCTTACTGATTCATGGGAAGTTCTTACTGCTACTGTTAACGATCGTGATGATTCGTATGTAGGTGTTATGTA
>UEXN01001711.1_pt1 | contig 16695 bp, 18 predicted proteins | sample 1796711 | NCBI WGS metagenome assembly UEXN01 (sample SAMEA4772470, study PRJEB27181) | metagenome | reverse complement strand
CTTTATTTGTTTCTCGGTTGTTATATCACCTTTTCTTATACCACGCTTTATCGTCTCCAATATGTTTGACTGCGCTAAATAATCCTTATTCTTAATTTTCATGATTTTATTGACTTTGGATTCGAGAGTCCTCCCATTCACGATTTGCTTTATTCTCCTTTTTGTCGCGTTTGTGGGTGGATACGCTTTGATGTCATTCTTACTAAACTTTTTTCGTGTCAATGGAGATGTGAAGAATGGATCGTTGGCTTCGCGGACGCGATTATAGCGATTTTCATACGATTCAACCAATCCATTAAGAAATCTGCGATCCCACACCTGTTTAATCTTGCCATTATTTGTCATATCCGTTAAGAGGAAGACCCGCTTATCTTTGGGAATGTTACTCTTCTTAGCTTCTGTCATACTATTATTGAACCACGAAGCCACGTTTTTGTTTTCGTTATTGGGTTTATTGTTTTTGGTGTTTTTGTTTTTGTTTTTATTCTCAATATTCTTCAACATCTTTTCATACTTCGAAACATTCACTTTCTTTGGAGCTTTGGGTGGAGATTTGGGTCCTTCATTGTTACCACCAAATAATTGGCGGGCCACACCGGCCGCGTGGCGGCGGAGCTCGTCGGCATTATGGATCCTCTGTCTGACCGAATCGTTTTCTGATGGATCGCGCATGGTTAATATACCCTGACATTTTATTGGTTGTCATCATCTTCAGATGATAAAAGCATCTTTCGGACCTCTTCGTATACAACTGTGAGGAGGGCAACCTTGTAGGCGAGAAATCCCATGAGTGTCGCACCATAGTCAAAATCAAATGCAAATGGAGCATTATTCCACATAGTTTCAAAAATGGCGGTACCCACGGGGGCCAGTAGCTGTTTCTGAAATGGTGAAGATTTTTCAATGTTATCTACCCTTTGTGTTAGTAGTCCAATGTACGCGAGTGACGAAGCTACACCTAATGTAGCGGATACGCCCTCCTCTGCACCATGTGTAATGAAATAGACAGATGAAAGCGCTGTACCGTATCCCAAAGTTGTTCGGCGAATTTTGGTTTTGAGTTTTTCATAGTCTGTTTTGGGGGCATTTGCTTTGACGATAAAGTTGTGGACTTTCCAAACATTATTCATTATTCATATGTGGCATCAAACCTTTATAAAGATTACAAACCCAAGTAAAGTAGAAATGAGTCTCTGTGTTAAGAGACTTACACAAGATGCTATTATTCCAACTCGTGGTTCTGGGGGTGCTATTGGATACGATCTTTACAGCACTGATGAAGTTGTTATCCCTCCCACGCATCGTGCTTTGGTCGGGACAAGTGTAGCCATTCTCATGCCAAATGGTGTGTATGGTCGTGTTGCACCACGATCCGGTCTCGCTGTGAAGCATGGTATTCAAGTTGGTGCGGGTGTTATTGATCCCGACTATACAGGTGAAGTCAAAGTCGTTCTCTTCAATCACGGAGACAAAGACTTTGAGGTAAAGAAAGGGGATCGCATCGCACAACTTGTCCTTGAGCGCTGTGAAACACCCGATGTGCAGGAAATTGGTGTTCTTGAAGAGACAGAGAGAGGTGCGGGTGGATTTGGATCTACTGGCGCCTAAGTTAGCTTTGCCTTTTAATAAATCAAGTAACAAATATGGATCGCCATCACCTATTGTCCCTGTTGGATAAGATACAAGAAAAGTATGAAATCCAAGATGGAGAGTACAAAGAGTTTGCAGAAGCTATCGGGGGTAAGAAAAAGCCTATCGAATTAAAGGAAGGAGATCTGGTAAAGGTCAGTTACGATCAAATTGAGACCGAAGTAGATTTTTGTGACGATGAATTTTACCCAAAGATGACTTTAATAAAAACGTGTTCTTTGATATGGAAAGTGATACCCAATGAACATAGATTTCATGGTGGCAACTCAATTTCAAATGTTTACCTAAACAAATGTGATATACATATTGACGCGATGAACAAAATTGTCAAAGACCACTCCGAGGGTAATTTCACAATGATGTCATTAAGTTCAAATACACAACGAAAATCTTGTATTCGAGTATCTGATATAGAAATTATTTAGAACTTTTTATTGTTATCACAAAACCACATAGATTCCGACGTAGGCATAAATAGGATCCCCTTTCGCATAGTCATGAAAAGCTTTGCGTGTTCTACATTGGGGTACGACCATAACAACCATCGCTCCCAGTAATCTGCACGGAAATAGTCGTCCCAGTCTTCTTGATCACTTTCATCAACCAAGAGCATTCCCCGTTGAATTTCTTGTGGGTCTGTTTCAATACGGAGTTTTTTAGACATCACTGCACCTCTCCGAATGAGATGTGCTCGCATGAGACGGGAATTTCCGTGATCTGTGTAGTCTGGCGCACCCTTGACTCCAAAGTCAATCGCCCGCTTGTTTGGTAACATCACTCTGTACTTGTGTGTGACTGATGGGCTGGGCTTGAAGACGACGTGCATATATTGTATCTCACTTTTTAGTTTTAATCTTTTTTAACACGACAAACTCAAGATCACCCTTTTTAACTTTTCCACGAGTGAAAGGATTCGCGAATAATACCATATTGCCATTAGCGTTAATAGCACTTGTCATGGACATACGCGCCAACTTACGAAATGAATTTGGTGTAAGATACAATTTATTGATTTTCACAGCCTTTTGTCCAGACTTGAAGTTTTCATACTCGATGGGATCGGTTGGGAGATTACGCACGCTTACATTTTTCCATGTAATCTTCTTGGTCTTTGTGTTTTCATTCGCATTATTTTTCATTCTCTTTTCATTTTTCATATAGTTGGATGCATTTAGTCTATTGTTCCCAAAGTTGAGACGCCGACCCACTAAACCCGCGTTAGCAAAGGACATTCGCACTCTTCGCATACGCCTGAGATTGTTAGGGTCTACGACTCGTGACCTGATCTGACCAACGTTATTTTCGTTTGTGTTTGAGTTATTGATTCGTAATCCACGCGCTCCGTTGTAGTTAGCCTCATTGTAATTTGAGTCTGAGTTATTGATTCGGACCGCGTCGTTGTCGGCTGGATTCCTAAACATCTTATAATAATTAAAGATTTAAATTGTATGTTATGAAATGGATAAGTTCATTTTGGAAATTCCAAATGTATTTTCACCGCAGTTGTGCAAGAACATCATAAACAAATTTGAAAATGATACTCAGAATCAAGTGAAAGGTACCCTTGAAGATAAGGGTGGTGATGGGTATTTGAATGAAGACTGGAAATCCAGCACCGAATTAAACGTATCTACATCACCCGGTTGGGAAACTGCAAATACTAAAATTAATTACTATATACAAAAGGCTGTTGGAACATATGTTGAACATATAAAAGGTATTATGAAAGATGCTGCGATAGACAAAGATGGAGATATGGATTTTGTACTTGACCATTCATTTTTTCCACTTAGAATTGGAGGCCACTACTCTATCCAAAGAATCAAAAAGGGTAAACATTATAGATGGCACCAGGATTATATACCTGGCGAAAATCGGGTTTTTACATGTTTTGTGTATTTAAATACACTTGAACCCGATGAAGGTGGTACAACTGATTTTATAAATGGGCGGTCTATTAGACCAGAAGCTGGTAAAATGACAATATTCCCAACTACATGGCCATTTATACACACAGGTCGTTTAATTAAAGCTGATGCAAAGTACATACTGGTTACTAATATATATAGAGGGTAACGATCATTTCAAATTATGAAGACATATATATCATATGACGGTATTCAAATCAAAGTTGGTGAAAATGCCAAGGAAAACGATGACCTGACCTTATCAAGCTATCCCCGAGAATGGTGGATGCACATTGATGGTGGCCCGGGTGCACATGTAGTTATATGCCATGAAGAAAATACAATTCCTAAAGAAACGAAGCGAGATGCAGCTTTACTCGCCGTACATCACAGTAAACCTGGAAATGCGAAGATGGTGAGGGTAAACCTCATACGCGTCGGTCAAGTGATGAAATGTGATAGACTAAAGAATCACGGACAGGTGTACTTGGATGGCGAGGTCGTGCAACTCACCATGTTTCCAAATAAGGAGAGGAGCAGACTTGATAGACTCTTAAGTTAAAGTTTATACACTTTAATCATTTAAACATGGATTACATTTTTGAAATTGACAATGTCGTTAGCAAAGAGTTTTGCGAAGATGTCATTTCTCGTTTTGAACTGGATGAAAGAAAAATGATTGGACAAACGGTTGGTGGACTAGACGAAAATGTTAAAAAAAGTATAGATTTGGCAATTTCTATGCCAGAACCAAGAAAGGATTGGGATGATGTTATCATTGAAGTGGGTAAATGTGTAAATAAGGCACTCGAGGTCTACCAGACTCATGTAGAAGACGAGGGATTAGATAGGGGTCTCTCTATACACAAAACAATAAACAGTGTTACAATTGGATTACCTCAAATACAAAAAACCGAAAAAGATGGATTCTATACATGGCATCATGATGGATATTTAAACCGCCTTTTTACTTACATACTCTACCTCAACGATGTTAAAGAAGGTATCGGTGGAACTACTGAATTTTTGAATAGGGGACATATACAACCCAAAGCTGGTAAGCTTGTAATATTTCCAGCAAATTTAACATATATTCATCGTGGTACAAAATTAAAAGAGGGTGTTAAATATCTGATTACAAATTTTATATATGAGGGTCCACCAATTTTGAAACATCCTGGTGTTGAAGCTGAGAGTTTAGGAGCTCATGACACACCCAAATTGAAAAGTGTGGAAGAGGAAACTTCCGAACCAGAAAATGATGAAATATAATAGAAATGAACAGAATCAAAACAATTAATGATCACATTAATCCAAGAGACTTATCTCTCACTGAAATTGCGAAGCATAATACCGAAGAAGATTGTTGGGTAATTATCAAAGATATCGTGTATGATCTCACAAAGTTTTTGCCAGATCATCCAGGTGGCAAGAAGGCGATCATACTTTTCGCTGGAAAGGATGCGACGGAAGAGTTTGATATGCTCCATCCACCGAATGTTCTAAAGAAGTATCTCACACCGGAGGTGGTTCTCGGACCAGTTAAAAAATAGACTCGTCGGTATCGTCGTGAAGCTTGGTACATGTTACAACTATAATCGGTATCATAATTAAAATTGCGATTATAGTTAATGCTACAAACATACCTATTAAAGTAGACGAACATAAAAAGTACAAGATGAACCTCTATAAGAAAGAATTGATAGCCAATCATGTCAAACTTGCTTATAAAGTTTCAAATGATGTATATTTCAAAACATACCCGCGACAGCGTGGTATACATACGAGGAAGGATATAAATAGTGTGGGGTTACACGGTCTCGTTCGGGCGGCTCAAAAGTTTAACCCGGAGTTGGGTTTCAAGTTTAGTACGTACGCATATCCATGGATTTATTGGAGCTGTAAAAATTGTTTGCGACGAACCACGATACATGAGGAACTTCAATTTTATGAAACTCCACCGTATTACGACAAAGAACCTGATATCCTCTATGGTCTAGATGATGTGAGCCGATACATTCTTGAAAACTACTATGGTAAACACCTAACCCTAAAAGACCTCGCGGTGGAATTGGGTGTCACTGTATATACAGTCACGAAATGGAGAGACAAAGCACTTCTTCATTTAAAGATATGATGCGACTGTATGACAAATGGCTCTCAAGAAACAAGAACTCACTTCTCGGGAGACCCCCGAGGCTATGCAAGAACGCATGTTTGAAGCCAAGCTTGCTGCGATGGAAAAGGCTATGAAGGGTGAAAAGGTTCGTTACAAGTCCAAACGAGACCCCGAGAGATTCTTAGATTTCTTGGAGTATCGATTGACGATTTGGGAACAACTCAAAGACGAAAAGTTCCACGCGAAGCGAATGTATGAAAAGACGAAGGAAGTTATTGAGGGTCTCAGTTGAGACTTGAGTAGTGACCAGCAATGTAATACACATCTTTAAAATCTAATTCAATAAGTTTCTCTGCCGCAAATCTGGCCCGTTGCCCAGTATTGCAGTAGACGAGTAGTCCCTTCTTTGGAAGTTCCGCTGTAGTCTTCCTGTTAATCTTATTCACTGGAATATGGAGAGCACCCCGATAGTGACCAGCTCTATATTCTGCCATCGTGCGAACATCAATGACCTTCTTTATCTTCCCCGAACGTATCATCTCCTTAGCCTTGGCGGCACTCACGAGGTTTGCACCCAAAAATGTGTAAGTCGCGGCCGCTGCGAGTGTTCCGACAACTAGAGCTGGAAACATTTATTATAAGCTCATATTTTACTTCCTGCCCAATTCATAATTTGTGTGAGGGACCACGAGCTGTTGATACCCCCTGGAAGTTCAAGTTTTGCCAAACTCTTTCTGACTCGCTCAACATTGATACCTTCAACAAGCTTTGGTACTTGTGCGACATGATTCAATTTAAATTTTTTACCGTTGATATTTGTAATCTGTAAGATGTATGGAAAGTTTGTCACAAAGTATTTCCATTTGAGTGAAGTTCTATTTGAAGGTGGTGTATATTTATGAATAAGTGCCCATACAACCCTCTTTATGAATGTGAGGCGATCTCGTGGATCTTTTGGACCAATGGATGTACCCAATGTATCGTGCATCATGGCGATAAAAGCTTCAATATAACAGAAATGGTGTTGTGACAATTCATCGTATTGTGAAATCTCAAACGACTTTTCTAAAACTTTCTTGTTCCGAATGTTAATATTTGTGTTCTTGAGAAGTTGTTTGTAATTTTCTATATTCGTACTCACAAATCCACCTGTTGGTTGAAATGAAGATTGTTTGTTTCTTATTGTGTATCTGTTTCCATAGACCGTACGAAGTTCATTCTTGAATTCTGTACGATTCGCTCCCATTGAATTGAACAACTTGATTTCCTTATTATCGTGATTTACTCTGGCGAGTGCATAGTGACCATCTCCACTTGGATATGTGTGGGCAATGTGAAGATACTCGGTACCATTACGATTTTTTGTTGGTTTGGTCATATTAGATGTTCGGCGACATTGAAACTTGAAGTCGTAGTCGGCCTCCTTTTTGATATCTTTTCCGATCTGTTCAAAGATACCTGGTCTTTGAAGGAGTTGTTTAGCAACTTCTCCAGCATCCTCAACAGCCATGAGATGTCTCGCGGCAAGACTTGTATTCATTTTACTCTCAATGTAATCAGATGCATCAATCTCAGCAGACTCACCTTTTACCTTCAAAAGGCGATTGCGAACATCCCTATTCTTAATAAGTTTAATAGGGGTGAGTTCCATCTATGCTTATATATCATTGATATTTTTAAATAACAATCATATATATGTCGTTAGTTTTAGTATGCCCACCAGTCATCATTGTTGAACGAAAAGTTCCAGTCATGACAGTGAATACGTGTCGTTTGGCTGCGATTTACCCATCCAATAACAACGTGTACCAAGTGGAGATACTCGAGGCACCACCGATAGAAGTGAACAAGGGGGATCAAAATACATAGACATATCACAGCCGCAGTTTTCTTCTCGGCGATGAGGCGGTCATGCCTGTGTGTGTATTTTTCAATTTTCCTCATCACATGTGTAAGTTCATCTGAAGAAGAATGGATAATATGTTTCTTGATTATAAATCGTTCGGGCTTTTAGTTCCCGAACGCAACACCAGCCATACCATTCTTAACGCGTAAAATGTTATAGTTCACCGCATAGACACGAGCCGAGGCACTTGAATCAGCGGTAGTCACACCATTAAGCAACAACTTGGCGTTGTCAATACGGGAAAAGTTAAGGGACCCACTTGGTTGCGACTTGTCCAAGTTGAGGCAGAATGGCCAGGTGTACACACTGTCTTGAACAAGACTGTCAACACCAAGGGCGGAGCAGTGCATTTCTGGAACAACATCGTGGTGGTAGACATTAGACATGTTCTCAAAGAGAGCGGTGCCGTTGATGTACAACGAGCCGGTACCAAAAGTGTAATTGGTTTCCCAATCCGCATTGTTAATGTTACCCGCAACCAAGTGAAGTGCCTTCACTGGATGGTTAAAGTAGGTAAGATCAAACTCGGTATCGGCTTGTGTACCTGGTTGATATTGAACTTGGTTAATCAACAACTCATGTTCGTTGTCTGTGAAGAACTTGCGTTCATCTGTGTCCAAGTAGATGTAGTTGGCGTAGATTTTTGGAGTACCCGCCGCGGCGTATTGATCTTGGATCTTAATACGCAATTCCACTTCATGGTATTGGAGAGCCACCAATGGAAGGCTCTTGGTCCAGTCTTCGCCGAAGAAGAATGGGATCACATAGTGGTCACCATTTGAGTTGTTTTGGGCAGTTTCAATGGTGTGTCTCATGGTAGCCTTGGCAGAGTTGTCGTTGTACAACACATTGTGAATACCCTGAACGAAGAGGGAGTCAAGTTCACACACCTTTTGTCCACCAATCCAGAGTTGGAAAGTGGTTGGCTGGGACGCGGAAGTGTCAAACATAGCGTTGTTACCACCTGGCAAAGCAATACCTTCAGCTTCAATCCACACATAGCTCAAAAGGTCACCTTTGGAGCGGAGTGGGACGACAATTTCATTAGAGGCACCGAAAGTGCCGATGTAATCCACGCGTTCTGGACGCATCGCAAAATTTGTGTGTCGCTTGTAGTTTTGACGGAAAAAACTGACCTGTGGTTGACCAGTAATGTACGCATCCTGGGCACCTTTAGATACAAGGTCAATCAAAGCGGCTGACATTTTTACTAATAAAGTATATTAAAATTTTCGGCCGATGACTACACAACGAGAATTATGGTAGTCTTCCAAGCACTCACTTGGGAATCCAGAGATACAGATGATGAGCATTTGATCAGTATCTTTGGTAAGACCGAGGAGGGGAAGTCTGTCTGTCTTACAACTGCGTTTACTCCGTATTTTTTTATCAAACTTCCCGAGAATATTACTGCCCCAAAAATTCAGAGAATTTACAATATCCTTGATGAAAAGTGTAAAGATTCCCTGGTAGCCTACTCTGTCATGAAGTCTAAGGATGTCTGGGGATTTCAAAACAATGAAGAGTTTGCATACATGAAAGTGAACTTCAAACACCTTCAGGCTCGCCGTCTCGTGGATTCATTCCTGAGAAAACCCCTTGATAGGACACCCGAACTTTTTGATATTTTTGGGGTCAGGAATGTAAAAGTTTATGAATCAAACCTTGATCCAGTTCTGCGCCTGATGCACCGCACAGGAATCCAATCCACTGGATGGTTAGACACGGGGGACAAGTGTATTCGTTCGCATCTCGCTCGCGTTGATTTGGATCTTTTCTGTAATGACTGGACAACCCTCAAGCCTGTGGTGAGGGATGACATCGCTCCATTTGTCGTGGCATCTGTGGATATTGAATGTAATAGTTCTACGGGTAAGTTTCCTGATGCAGATGTTCCCGGGGACGCCTGCTTTCAAATCGCAATCTCCCTGTGTAAGTTTGGCTCCGACGAACCATACGATAAGACATGTCTTTGCTACAAGAAGACGGATCCCAATCTGGAAGGTTCCACTATTCTGAGCTACGACACCGAAAGAGAAATGTTGGAGGCATTTCAAAAGTATCTTCACAAAAGTGATGTGGATATCATTACCGGGTGGAACATTTTTGGTTTTGATATGGAATACATATACAAGCGTGCACAAGTCAATCGGTGTCACTATGAATTCTTCAACTTGGGTAAGTTGAGGGATACGGAGTCGGAACTTGTCATTAAGAAGCTCTCATCAAGTGCCCTTGGAGACAACCTCCTGAAGTTACTCCCAATGTCTGGTCGCTTCATCTTTGATATGTTCCACGAAGTCAAGAAGGGATACAAATTGGATAGCTATAAATTGGATAGTGTATCTAAATTGTACCTGGGAGATCAAAAAATTGATATGGCGCCAAAGGAGATGTTTGCTCGTTACAATGAGGGAGATCCCGTAAAATTGAGGGAAGTTGCTGAGTATTGTATCAAGGATACACTTCTTCCACATCGCCTGATGAAGAAGTTGTGTACTCTCCTAAATATGGTGGAGATGGCCAAGGCAACTTGGGTTCCAGCAAACTTTCTTGTAGAGCGTGGGCAACAAATCAAGGTATTTTCTCAACTGACAAAGAAGGCGAGGGAATTGGGTTTCATGGTTCCGACAATTCGGTATGGAGCAATCCCCGAAGAACCCTACGAAGGAGCTACGGTTCTTGAAGCACAAAAGGGTGCATACTATACTCCAATTACCGCTCTTGATTTTGAAGCACTGTATCCATCAATTATGATGGCACACAATCTATGCTATTCGTCATATGTCATGGACGAGAAGAAGTATGGCGCGGTCCCGGGAATCACCTATGAAACTTTCAAGGTTGGTGACCGAACTTATAAGTTTGCCCAAGATGTACCAAGTCTTTTACCTGCGATTCTTCTTGAATTGAAACAGTTTCGTAAGCAAGCCAAGCGGGACATGGCGGCGGCTACAGGTTTTATGAAGGAGGTCTACAATGGTAAGCAGTTGGCTTATAAAATTTCAATGAACTCCGTATATGGGTTCACTGGAGCAGGCAAGGGTATTCTTCCTTGTGTCCCTATTGCATCTACAACAACATGTAAGGGGCGTGCAATGATTGAAGAAACAAAGAATTATGTTGAGAAGAACTTCCCCGGGGCAAAGGTAAGGTACGGGGATACTGACTCAGTGATGGTTGAGTTTGATGTCGGAGATCGTAAAGGCGAGGATGCGATTGCCTACAGCTGGGAAGTGGGAGAAAGAGCCGCTGAAGAGTGTTCAGCTCTCTTCAAGAAGCCCAATAATTTGGAATTGGAAAAGGTCTATTGGCCATACTTTTTGTATTCAAAGAAGAGGTATGCCGCAAAGTTGTGGACACAAGGTAAGGATGGTAAGATGCACATGGACTATATTGACATCAAGGGCCTCCAAGTTGTGCGACGGGACAACACACCCCATGTGCGAGAGGTCTGTAAGGAACTCTTAGATGTTGTTCTCACATCAAGTGACCCCGGTCCACCAAAGGAGTTGGCCAAAGAGAGGGCGATTGAACTTCTTTCGGGTGATGTCCCCAATCATAAGCTTATATTGAGCCAAGGTCTCTCGGATACCTACAAGGTTGGTGGTAAGAATGTGTCTGTCACGAGCAAAGAAAGTGTCAATATTAATCAATCGCATGTACAAGTTGTCACGAAGATGCGTCAAAGAAAGCCCGGTTCTGAACCACAGTCTGGGGATCGTGTGCCATACCTGCTCACAAAGACCCAAGATTCCAAAGCCAAAGCGTACGAAAAAGCCGAAGATCCAAAATATGTAGAGGAGCATGGCGTACCTGTTGATTATCACTATTATTTCCTCAATAAGTTCCTCAACCCTGTGTGTGACCTTTTGGATCCACTGTTTGAGAATGTCAAGGATGAAATCTTTGGTGAAATCATTAATCAACACAAACCACCGAAACCAAAGAGGGAACCAGCTCTCAGTACTATGAAGAAGGATGATCTCATTGCGGAATGTAAACGCCTAAGTTTGGATGAAACGGGTACTTTGGCGGTACTCCGAGCCCGCCTTAAGGAGGCGAGACAGGGTTCGGTTGAAGACCTATTTAAAAACTACGAGCTAACACAGAGTAAGAATGAATCTTCACGACAAGATCATACAGATAGTTGATGAGGAGTTGGAGGAGAGGGTCAACTTAATCATCAACGAATATGCTTTAACGATTTCAAAGAAGCATGCGATACCTCTGGAACTTTTATTGAAGGATATTCCCACTTCATTTGTGAGTACAACCTGTAAAGGAACAAAGTCAAGTGGTATTCGTTGTACTTTCAAAGCAATTCACAATGGCTATTGTGGTAAACATAGAAACCAAGGTGAAAGGGTATGTCATCGCACATTGTCAAGTTCAAGTCTACACAATCATGGACCAGAGCATATGTTTGTGAGGGGGTGTCCGGGGTGTGAGGTTTCAAAAGAGCTTATAGATTTGGGGGTCTAGTATGGTAATGAGCAAAAACGATATTCTACTAACATCTATCAACAATTTTTACGACAATGAGAAGAATAAATCTACACTTCTGACGATATTGGACAAAACGAGTGGCATTTCTCTCCGCAATTTGGAGTGGTTTATCACAAACTACGCAAAGAAGAATCACACCTCGTATCAAACAGGTGACGGGAAGTTATTCACTGTCCATTGTGCTTACAAGTCAAGCCTCAATGGATACAGTAAGCAACTCTTTGATCCATTTTGTCGGTCTCAAAAGTTTCCCTACACGATTCCGGGTACATCTCATGAAATCCAAACAACTTTGGCACAATTGAATTTCATCAAATGGTGTATTAAGAATAATATTATTGACTACATTGCCGAGAACAAGGAAAAACTCTTTAGTAAGCAATTGACATGAAGCCCCTGTCAAACACAAAAGTTTGATATCCGGTATAGTACATGTTCAAAGAAAAGGTTTCTGTAGAAATGTCTATTCCAGAGTTGGTGTCTAATTTAACTTCAATGCTAGTCTTTTCTGATTGAATCTGACTAAAGTCCAAGTTTCCCGATGGTTCCACATTTACTGGATTCAACGAGAAACTATATGTGTAAATATTTCTGATAGGTCTTGATAATCGTTTTTGATATGGAATTAAAAATTTGTAATATTCATGATTTGTTTTTGTAACCTCTGGTAGTTTATTTCCATTTATATAGAAGCTTGCCTCTTTCATTACTGGATAAAGGGTTGTGGTTTCACCCTGAAAGTCTAAATTAGCGGAAAAGTTGAACCGGTTTTCATATAGATACTCACCACCCGAACCACTACCTTCCGCGTCGTCTTCATTTTCAAATATAGTATTCCTGATAAACCAATGAATACATTTCACAGGGATATTGGGAACTAAGTTGTTCTTTATAATATCTTCGTTAAGTTCACTAAGTGCCACTGGATGTTTTCTCACGAGATCGGTGATCATTGTCTGTCTCTCACTCGCCAAGAACTTCCTTTCATCTGGATTGACTGTTATTTCTTCGGTGATAACATTAAAAGATGGGAGTGTCACCGTGTTAGTTGTATTTGTGAAAAATGTTTGTTTGTGAAACTCAAATTCAAACTCAATCTTCTGACGGAAAATTGAACACACTGGAAAGTATGGTCTATTTGGTTTATTTGTGTCATACTCATCACTCGCAAACTTCCTTGAGAAAAAGAAGTGAATGGGTATCACCAGATCTGCGTCATATTGTGCAACACCTGTACTCGTAGGAGCGTCATCAAAACCAAGGTTTCTATTTACAAGAAATCTATTCGCTACTTTTTCTGAAACTTCTAAATAAAGATCGTCATAGATAATACCCCAATCATCGTGGATTTTCTCAACTTCAATATCATCCACAAACATTGTCACACTCTTTAGAATATGTCTTCCCAATTGATCTGCATAGTTTCCATCACTTATACCTGGTATAGTTAGACTCAAATACATATTACTCAAAAGGTCACCCATATTTGTTGGGTTGAATTGTACTTTAATCGTCTCATTAAATGGCCACGAAGGTTTTGCGTTTCCGGGTTTTACAACATTTCTACTCCTGTGATACTTACGAAAGTCGGAATGTCTCCGATCGGTGGTATAATTAAAGAAGGACTCGTCTGGATCTTTGGAAAGCAAGTAGGTGTCTTGCTTCCCAATAGCCTTGAGCGAAATTTTCGCAGCTTCACCCATACCTATCTATTGTCTACATATTTTTAATATCCATTTTCCACATGTCAATGTGTGAGGTACCCTTCATAACTTCAAGTTCTTCCCTCGCTTGTTTTGATTCTTTGAGGAGTTCTCGCACACACTCTTCGGTATATTGGACAGTCTTGATATTGAGGAGATAGTCATAGGTTCCGTTGATTTTGGGAAAGATGCCAGCCAATTGTCTCTCAAGATCATCCTTCTTTCTTTTGAAGACAACAATCTGTCCCTCAATAACCATTGTCACAAACTTTGATTTGTATCCACACATCTTGGATCTAACTTCAAGTACTTTGATAAGGTGTTCTCTTCTCCTCTTGTAGTGTTCAAGACGAAGATCCACAAAGTCCTTGAGGATTTCCTCGGGACTGGAGTACTTGTAGATACCCTTAACTGGATGGAAAAGATGCATATTTGAGGTGTGGAAGCTCTTTCTCAGCTTGAGATCCTTTAGAATGTCCTTGCCAGTGTATCCCATAATTTCAAAATCAACATCTTCCGTTGTTGAGTTATTGGTGAATCCAGAAATGACCTTTTTCTCTATGAGGATGTCCAAGTATTCCTTGTAGTCTTGGGTCCAGCGCCCCGGTGGAAGTTCTGTGACTTTGAGTCGTGACCCTGTGTCTCGCCACACACCTTCCGTAATCCAAGTACCATCTTCTTTGAAAATCTTACCTTTGAAACCTCGGAACCACGGACTCATATCTTTGAATGAATGCCCCTCTAAGGCTCTTTGAATATTCTCCTTGATATCCTTTGGATTGAATGGTGGTACATAGCAACTGAATCCCGTACCGATACCTTCGGTTCCATTCACGAGAACCATTGGTATGGTTGGCATGTAAAAGTCTGGTTCAATTGAGCGCCCATCATCATCCAAGTAGTTGAGGATCGGGTCATCCCGAGGATCAAAGATCTTGCGAGCCTCTTTGGTAAGTTTTGTGAAAATGTACCTCGTCTGAGAAGCATCCTTACCACCCATGAGACGCGTACCAAATTGACCACACGGTTCAAGAAGGTTAATGTTGTTTGAACCCGTGTAGTCGTTTGCCAACTTAACAATCGTGTCCGCTAAGGATACTTCACCATGGTGGTACGCAGACTTGTCCGCGACATATGCCGCCAGTTGTGCCACCTTCATTTCATCCTTGAGATTCTTATGGAAGCAAGCATACATCACTTTCCTCTGTGAAGGCTTGAGACCATCCGCCATATGGGCAATAGAGCGCTTCAAGTCTGCCAAACTGAAATTGACCAGGTCTTTGCGGACAAAGTGGGTAATGCTCAAGTTCTTGACAGAACCATATGGGACTTCCAACTCTTTGGGGTCCTTTGCTGTACTCTCCAAAAGCCAAGACTTTCTATCATCTGCTTTCTTCTTGTCAAAGGCGAGGATGATGGACTTGTCTGTCATAATATCCATGTCAAACTTCACAGTGAGGTCCTGAATCTTCTTGAAATACTCCCGAGCTTCAGCACTCGTGCTGGTACCCAGACCCTTGTAGTACTTGATTTTCCAACCTGCTTGTCCGCTACCATACCAGGTACGGAAAGCCGAATCTGTATAGAATGATTTTGATTGACCACCCTTGGAAGCCTTGATGATTGGTGTCACCATAGAAACCACGAAACCCAACTTGAGAAGACTGGGCCAGAAGTAGTGGATCATATTTAGGATGAGACCCTTGATGTGAGAACCATCATTATCGGCATCTGTCATAATCATAAGACGACCATAGCGAAGTTCAGAAACATCTTGGTAGTCTTTTCCTTGTTGAAGACCAAGGATCTTCTTGAGATCGTTGAACTCCTGGTTTGATGTGAGCTGTGCCACCGAAGCGTCCCGAACATTCTTACATTTACCGCGAAGTGGGAACACACCGTAGTGATCACGACCAACGACAGAGAGACCCGCAACCGCGAGGGTTTTAGCCGAATCACCCTCTGTGACAATGAGAGTACACTTTCCAGATTGTGCCGTACCCGCCTTGTTCGCGTCATCCAACTTGGGAATACCGGTAATTTTGGACTTGCGAGCACCATCGGTCTTCTTGAGTTCCCTCATCTCCTTAAACTTTGAGAGTGCTGTGAGTTCATCTTGAATACCAGTTTTTAGGGCATTCTTCACAAAGTTTTTGGGTGGTTCAAACTTACTCCCAAAGTCTTGAGCCTTTGAGGTACACTCCGACTTCACCTGACTTGAGAAGGTTGGGTTCTCAAGGGTTGCCTTCACAAAGATGTTGAAAGTATTCTTGACTTGTTGTGGTTTCAACTTGATCTTCTTTGCCATCTCATCAATGATACCGGCGGCAAGGTAAGAAGCTACATGATCCACATGGGTTCCACCTTTCGTTGTAGATATACCATTCACAAAAGAGACTTGTTCAAGTCCGTTGTCTGATGGACCAATACATACTGACCAGCGATCAGTCGTTACCGAGCACACATCTGTCACACCTTCGTGCATCTTGGCGTAAGCCTCAAACGAAGTCTTTGGAAGGGCTTCACCTTGAAACTTCACTTTACAGTTTGGAGTCGTACAGATGTTTGCATCCCAAACCCGCTTCTCAAAGATTTTGTAGATTGAGGCATCCATCTTATTCATACCAAATCTCTTCCAATCGGGGATGAAAGTGATTGAGACCGAAGAAGTTGAGGCAGAATGCTTTGTAATCTTTGGTGGGTGACACACCGTCATGTTATTGTTCCACTTTTGTGTGTAACACTGCTTTGTCTCCCCATCCTTGATCACAATGGAAAACTCCGATGAGTAGATGTTGGTCAACTTGGCACCATAGCCGTTGCGACCTCCCACAATTCTCTTCTTTGTGTCATCATAATTTGTACTCGTAAGAAGATGCCCAAATGTAAGTTCGGGATTCC
>UEXN01001708.1_pt1 | contig 16703 bp, 16 predicted proteins | sample 1796711 | NCBI WGS metagenome assembly UEXN01 (sample SAMEA4772470, study PRJEB27181) | metagenome | reverse complement strand
GTGTATTTAGTGTTCCAGGTGCTGAGTCAACAAGTCCTGATACCTGTGTATCGACATAATTTTTAGTCGCAGCATCCTGTGCAGAACTGGGATCAGTAACGTTAGCAATTGTTGTACCTGTAACGTCCAGTGTTCCGTTGACTGTTACGTTAGTAAATGTAGATGTACCTGAACCTGCAGTTACGTTACCAGTCACGTCACCACTAATGTCACCAGTAATGTTACCAGTTATATTACCTGTGATGTTACCTTGCAAGTTACCAACAAAGCCTGAGCTTGCTGTAATAGTTGTACCTGTTATAGCAGCAGCACTATTAGCCCCAATAATAGCACCATCAATAGCACCACCATTAATATCAACAGTTGCTAATGTTGCTTGTCCAGATGTTGACACAGTTGTGAAGCTACCTGCTGCTGCACTAGAAGCACCAATAATCGTACCATCTATGTTACCACCATTTATGTCTGCAGTCGCTACTGTTGTAGTTCCTGTAGCGGTTAGTGCAGTGAATGTACCTGCTGCTGCTGTTGAAGCACCTATTATAGTGCCGTCAATATTACCACCGTTTACATCTGCTGTGGTTACTGTTGTAGTACCTGTAGCAGTAAGGTCAGTAAACGTGGCTGCACCTGCAGAGGCTGCACCTATTGTTGCACCGTCTATTGCTCCACCATTAATGTCTATGTTAGAAAATGTAGCTGCCCCTGTTACTGTAACAGAGTCGATGTAGCCTACACCATCAACATAAAGGTCTTTAAATTTAAGAGAGGATGTACCAATGTCAATATCATCATCAGTTACAGGAACAATAGCACCGTCTTGTATACGTACTTGCTCTACTGCAGATCCACTTACTTCACTAAAGAAACCTATGCGGTTATTACTAGTATCTATTACAACTTTGTTTAGTGCATCACTGTCAGCTATCAGAGGTACGTAACCACCTTCAGTGGAACTACCATCGTGCTTGTGTCCAGTAGCTAAAGCAAAAGTATCTCGTAGAGCATTATACTCTGCGTTTACTGGTGCAGCTTTAATAACCGCATTAGCGATAATGTCTGCTGCTGATTGTCTTGAATAACCTGCCATTTAAAGTCTATCCCCCACGCCAAACGTCACAACTAGCCCTTGAATACTGTGTGATGCACTGGTGTCATTAGTAACATATTTAAAAGAAACTGATCTACCTGAACCTGAAATATTAGTACGTTGTACTGGTGATGGATTACCATCAAATATAGCTGTGCTATTATATGTTGCTTCGTTATAATATGCAGCAGCACCTGTTGTTGATAAGTTAAAGTTAGTTGGGTTTAACGTGTCTACATCTTCGTAGTCATACACAGCCGACATAACAATAGAGTTATCACCTTCAGAACGTAAGTAAGTAGCTACACTATAAAATATTTTTCTTTGTTCTGGATCTTGTAAGTAATAGTAAGGAGTTTGAAAAATACTAAATATTGAATCACCTGCAAAACTGTTACCACTTTCTTGTTGTTGCACTTTACCTGTTGAAGTACCGTGTAAAACAATTTCGTTTTGTCCTATGTAACCACTAGCTGCACACGTAGCTGTAATACCTAGCATCTGACTATACTCAAACTGTAGACCGTTAGGTGTTTGTCTAAAACCACCTATAATACCTTGAGTATCACTACCTGCAAAGAAATACCTAAACTGTGTTTTTTGTCTTATTACAACAGCGTTAAGGCCTTCAAGGTCAATATCAAAAATGATGTCTGTAAAAATAGATTGTATGTCTTTTGATATTGTTTCAAGATTAACATCTCCTATCTTGTCTGTACCAGATATAGGGCGTAGACCATCTTGAGATAAGAATAATAAGTCACCACCAATTTCTATAACACTGTCTGTAGCTAGGCATCCTAAGTCATCAGTAACAGTCTGTAGTACAAAGTTAGCTAAAGCAGTACCACCTAATTTTTTGATGTTTGTGTTACCAAATATAAACAGTTCGTTCCTAAATGATTTGATAGCAACTATAGGAAAACCTACATTTATGACACCTGCACCGTTACTTGAAGCAAAGTCTGTTTCTGCTAGTGGAGCACTAAAAAAGAGTTTAGTTGGGTGTGCAGGATCTCCTGCTAAGAATAAATGATTTTGGAATATTGCAGAAAACTTAGGATCGGTAGGAGCACTGCTATGAGTAATCTGTGTGTATGTTGTACCATCATAAGTAGCTGCAGGATTTATACCATCTGTTAAAACTACTTTTGGTGTAGCAAAGTTAAGTCTAGAGAATCTAACTTTGGTTACCCCTACCATTGTAGGTGAACCTGCAGTTGTTACAGCATCCCAAGCTGAACTAGAGTTATTCCATTTGTGTAAGTAGTTATTACCTGATGAAGGTTTTCTACAAGCTAGTATGCCATCGTTTATACCGTCAGCTACAACTACACCTAGTACACTTCCTGTGCCTGTAACTGTGCCGTAGTTATTAGCAAACCCACTTATCTTTCTGTAACCACCAGTAACAGCAGGTTCGTAATTAATTAAAGATATAGCAGATCCAGGTTGTGTCTCACCCTGAGATAAAACATCTCTGCTCGTATTTAAACCACCTTGTGCAAAGACTTTAAAGGAGGCTAGATTATCAGCCATTAGAGCACTCTTCCTAGCACTTGATTAGAAGAGTTTATTCTGTCTACTACTGTTGATCTTACTCTTAGAGGTTCGTCAACAAGAACTCTTCTCATTAACTTTATACCATCTTCAAAATTGTTTTGGTGCATTGCAGCACTCTGTTCATTAGATCTAAACCTCATCATGTACATCATAGCACCATCAATAAGAACGTGTTTAAACCTGTCAGGTATTATTGCTGTGTCGTTAAAAGCTGATAAGTCAGCAGGAAACTTGTAGTACACATATTCTATTTCGTAGGAGTTGTCAGGAATAGGTGTGACTCCAAACTTTAGTTCGTCAGTTTGATAGATTAGAGTTGGAGAAGATATTCCTGCTTGGTCTCCTGTATCATCAAAGTGTCTGTATCTCTGAATGTACTCTTCATAACTAACAGAAGGAAGGTGCATTGGAGTATTGTCTACTGATGTTAATTTTTTAATGTAGAAGGTTTCCCAATCAGCACCAGAATAATCAGCAGCAAAATCGTATTGCCTAGTTCCTGCTGTTAGTGTTTGTGTTGATGTTGTTTTTAAAAATGGGAACTCTTGTCCTGTCTGAATGATGTTTCTAATGGAGTTATTTATTGCGTCTTTAGCTAAAGCTTGAACGTTACGTACTGTATCAAAGCCATCACCGGAAGTATCAAGTGTAACCTCGTTAAGTCTACGTAACAATTCGTTAACTAGAACAACATATGTAGCCATTACAAAAATCCTTTAGATAAGCTAAAGGGGCAAGTCTCCCTGCCCCTAAAGTTTTATTTATGCAAGTGTGTCACGGTCTACTTCTTGAGCAGTACCGTCCTTACCCATATCTGTGCAATCCATCATCCATGCCCAAATTCGGATCTTGCCTGTAGTAACAGCACCACCAGACAATGTTGCAATTGTCATGTCAATGTTGTCATCAGCTACAGCCATTAATGGTTGGAAAGCCGCAGGGTTCTGTGCAACTACTGCTGCAGCAGATGTTCCATCAAATCCATCTACAAAACAATCGGCATCAGCCCCTGTTCCTAGATCTAGAGTTAATGTAGAACCGTCAGAAGCTGTATCAACTTCCATACCTGCGTTAAGGATCATAGTTCCTTTTTTGACAGCAATTACTGGAACGACATCAGATGCTGCAAGAGCAGAACCTTTGTCAGACAAAGCAGTTGCTAAATTCAAAACAGTTTGAACCATGTAGGGTTTTCTACCTGGGTTGCTGTTCGCTCCCCTTGCAGATTGAAGTGTATTATCACCTAAAGCCATAATTCAATCTCCCCTTACGCTGCGTTATATTTAGCAGTTACGATTGCTTCTGGACGAAGAATCTTTCTGCCGTATAGGTGCATACCACGAACAATGTCAGCAAAGCTGTCAGGGTCACGGTAAGTTTCAGTCTTGCTGATCTGCTCCGCTGTTGCGACTGCAGAATCATGACCTGCAACGATCACGCCAAAATTAGTATTCTGGTTTGCAGAACCTGTAGTTCCTGAACCTGTTCCTACTGAAGGAAGGTTTGAGGAAGTATACAGTCTAAAACCGTGAATATTATTTAGGACTAGACCATTACGTAGAGCACCTGATTCACCATAGTCAGAATTTAAGAATCGAGAATCCTCGTCTGCCATGATTTCCATAAACACAGGGTCAACTACAAGCCACCTACCTTGTGAATCAACTTGCTGTTGATCCAACAAACGCTTCATGCGTGATATAATCATCGCAGGAGAAACAGTTGCTGTTGGTAGTGCTGTTGCACCTGGTAGACGTGCTGCTACAGGGATTGAGTGATCTGCTGCAGAACTAGTTGTGATGTTACCAAATGAAGACTTGATAAGTTTCATTGAAGATAACAACTCGTCTGAACCTGCTGTTGCTACAGCTTTTGAACCATTTGTTTGGTCATTGACTGTATCAGCATCAGAATGTAAAGCAGACTGTTTAAAACCTGATAGATAACCAAGAACTTCTTGGTCATGCTGATCAGCTAAACGGTATGCTGCACGATCAGTTGCAAGTTGCATGAAATTTGCGTGACTATGCGCCTCTTCGATATCATCGATCTTAAAAGCATAGTAGTTCGCTTTATCTACGACTAGAGAAAAATCCTCATCGTCAAGATCTTGCGCTGCAACCTGTGTACCCCTAGCATAAGACGACACAGAAATTTCAGGTTCTTTGATGATTTTCACCGTATCACCTTGGGCAGAAATCTCCCCAAAATAATCAGAGTTGGTTATATCACCACATACTGTACTCTTGCGAAAAGCAAGCTGTACCTTTTTGGAGTATATGATACTGGAAAAGTTACCGTTAGGTAAGTTACCGTATCCTCCTGCTGTTGAAAAAGCCATTGTTAATCCTCCTGATATTTGGCTTAAAAATAAAGCTAAACACCTTTAAAGAGGCTGACGTTCTAGGGTAACACGTAGGTGGGCCTATACTTGTGCAGGTAAGTCTTTGTGTAGTTTATGCTTTTGCTTGAAAAGTATCTTTGAAGGTAGTCCATAAAGGAGGCTTCAATACAGATACATGTAGTTATATAGAAGACTTTTAAACTGTCAACTACTTAGATACGTCATAGATAAATTTACCTTTTTTCATTGCTTCAGCAATTTCATCCTGACGTTCCTCAAACTCCTTTGTTGACATTCTAGCTACGTCAGACTCTTTTATTTGACCTGAAGTACCTTTGTCATCAATAGAAGCACGAGTTCCTTTGGTAATGGTAGAAGCTGCAGCTTTTTTGCTATCACGCTTGTCTGCTATACTAATACCTTTATCAACCTTGTATAAATCAATAACACGAACAACTGAAGCAGGATCATCTGAGTTTTCGTACAGTGCATCCTTAACCCACTTGGGTTGTTCATCTACCCAGTTGTGAAACTCTTCTGAAGCTTTTAATTCGTCAAAGTCATCATGAGACTTACGTATGACGTTCTCAGCTTTTAATCTTAGAGCTTCTGTGTGTGCATCATCTAATTCTTTTAATCTTGATTCAGCTTTACTAAATAATTGTTTAGCTTTTTCTTCTGCTATCTTGTTAAAGATACCTGCTACATCAGGATATTGTTTTGCCCACTCATCAATCTCTTCAGGAGTTTTTGGTGGGATTATTGTGTCTGTTGCCTTACGGCTTTCAAGAGCTTGGATTCTTTCGTTCCACTCTTTTTCTTTGTCTTGCATATGTCTACGCAAGTCACCGTAACGTTTCTTAAAAGACTTCTCTTCAGCAGTTAACTCTGAATCATCTTCTTGTGTTTCGGTTTCCTCTGTGGCTTCTTCTTGTTTGGGATCGCTTTTTGTTTGAACTTCGGTGTCCTCAGTATCCTCGCCACTGGGTTTATCTTCAGCAACTTCTTCACCTCGAGCCTCTGCTTCTAACCTAGCAATTTCTTTTTCTTCTTCTTCAATAAGTTTTTGTTTTTTTGAGTGGTTAAATCCACGATCCACAAAACCTGCTGTTTTAGGTTTTTGCATTTCAGTTAATTCAGGCATATCTTTTCCTTTTCTGTTGGGGTCAGCCGTAGCTGAGTAGCCTTATAGTTACTTATTTGCCTTTCTTTTTCTTCCTTTGCATCAGTCCACCTTTGTTTATAGCTGCTTGGTCTACTGACGATGGATTTACAGATCTTGCGTCTAAATCTCTTTGAGCTTCTGTAGTAACACCTATACTTTCAAATTGATCATCGTCATCTACATATTTGTCTAAGTCTGATCCAGTAACAATGTTACTTGAAGATGAACCACTAGAACCATCACTAGAACCATCACTAGAACCATCACTAGAACCATCACTAGAACCAGTTGGAACAAAAGGTTTTCCTGTATCTGGGTCAGTCCAAACACTAGATTTAGGTTTAACTATCTTTTTATCTTTGATGCTAAAGATACTGTTTACTAAATCTTTTTCTTTTTGAAGAGCAGAAGCACGAGAAGTTCCATTCATACCACCTTCAGGAACAAACCCTAATAAAGAGTTTTGTTCTACTGCTAGTCTTGCTTCTTTTCTGAGGGCTTCTGCTAGATCATCATTTTCTTTTCCACCTTTAGCCTCTGCAATAATTGCTAAGGCTCTGGTTTGAGAAACAGACATACCAAGCTCTAAAACGCTTTTATCTTCATCTCTTAAATTTTCTTTTGCCCATTCTAAAGGATCTGTAATTTCTCTTGCCCAATCGTTAGGATCTGGGGGATCTATGTTACCACCTCCTCCTCCACCGCCTCCTCCTTTAGGAGCACCCTTGATGGCTTCTGCTAGTCCAGGTGAACCCATTAAGTAATAAGGTGGTCTAGTATATTTAGAGTCAGCAGCAGGTGTTACTACACCGTCTACATACGTGACAATCCTTGTGTCAGAAGTGTTATCTGCGTTAACATATGTTTTAGTTGAGGTAACACTAGTAGGTTTCTGAGTAGGCTGTTGAAACTGGCTGAACCCTACAGTTGAAAAGTTCATAGGAGCAAACGTATTTTGTGCAGCTTGTCCTGTTGTTGCCGTGTTTGTACCTGTTTGAGATTGTTGACCTAACATAGCAGGACCATCATTAGCAGCTACAGGTTGTGCAGGTGGAGAACCTGCCATAGGTTTACCACTCATGTTCTGTTGTACTTGTTGAGGAGACATTGGATCACCACCAATTCTACCTGTGTTTTCCATAGTCTGTAGACCAGACTTTGCTTGGTTACGTAAGTTCTCAAAAAAGTTTACACCGTAAAATCTAAGAACATCAGCAGGAACAACATATTCACCTTCGGATAACATGGCAGGAATATCATCTCGTACTTCTTTGGCTAACGAGCCTGGAGGAACTTCGTTACCTGAGACAGGATCTTTAGTCATGCCATCATCTTTAAACGCCATCTGCATTTGATCTTTCATTGCTGTACCACCTTCATTAAACATTCTTAGTTTACCATCTCTTGTCCTTACAGCCATTTGCTTCATTTGAGAGATAGTGGGTTTCTTTACATTTTTAGCTAGTACAAGAGGACCAACTTGAATTATTTCATCTGCTTCAAATACAGGAGCACCAGTTTTTTTATTGTAAAAAGCACTTCCACGATAAGGATTCATTCCTATCTGTGTCCACTCTTCTGAACCTGAAGCTATTATCTCAGCAGCTTGGCGTTGTAAATCATAAGGATCTTCAGGCTGATACTCTCCAAAGATACGAGCAATAGTAGCTTTACCTTGAGGTTTAGGAGCATCTTCTCCTGTAGCTTGAACAAGTCTTTTGCCTCTAGCAATATCAAGGGCTGTCTTAGGATCTGAACCAAAGTTAATATTCTTTAATCTAATAGCTTGTCCATATCCAACAACACTACCTGACTTTTGATTACCATCATGAATAGAGACTACCCATGTATCATAGTCATCATAGGCAGGGATATCTAGTCTAGAAGATACTACTTGCCCTTGATTTAAGTCTTTTCCTTTAACACCTATGATAGGATACTTTCTAGCTTTCTTACCTAGTGCTCCTGTTATCTGAGTAAGACTAGGCATCATGTCTAAGACTTGCTCTGCAGTAAACTCCTGTGGATCAGGTATAAAATCTTTTATTCTTTGCCTAGCTTCTTTAGAAGTAATTTCACCTTCTAGTAAATCAGATGCTGCCTTTTTTGATCCTTCAGGATTCTTTTGTCTTTGTGACTCAGGTAGTTTATTTTCTTTACGCCACTGCTCTAGTGCTTCAGAATCTTTAATAAGTCTTTCTGCTTCTTTTGCATCTGCAGCTTTATCAACTATTTTTGTACTAGTTTTTCGTATTATAGTTTTACCTACTTGACCTAAACCAGGAATCATACCTACAGCTTCACTAGCAGCCAACATACCTATCTTAGCTAAACTAGGATCTTCTTCTTGTAACTCTTCTTTAATATCTCTTATAGTTGTTGCAGTGCTAATGCCTGGAATACTTTCTATTGCTGCTTTTCCTAAAGCTTTTACAGTTTCACTTGTTTCTTCTGGGTCAACAACTGTCACACCGTAGGATCTAGCTAAATCTAAATCTTTGTTCTCTGCTAGACCACCTTCGTCAAAGGATGGTAAGTCATCATCATCATTAGGATTAAGGGAAGCATACTCAGGAACAAACTTTTTAAATACAGGGTCTTGTTTAGCCATCTCTTGAGTAAAGTCAAAGTCAATGTCGTTGTACGTAATTCTTCTTAGTGCTAGAACGTTACTCTTTACATAAGCAGGATGATTTTCTCTTATACTAACCTCACCCCCATCGTGATTACCACCTACTACGTTGATGTACTCTCCACCAGTATAAAGGCTTTTACCTCCTTGGGATGTTATTCTGTCACCTGCATAAAAAGTTACGTGATCTCCTTTACCATCTCCGTTAAAATCAAAAATAACTAGGTCACCTTCTTTGGCATCTGCAAAGTTTTCTACCTTTGATCCGTAGTCTTTGTACTTATCTGCTCTGAGCCTGTCATACTTATCTTTTGATTTTAAAGGATCTGCTCCAAGTTCACTAAGAACGTGGGCAACAAAAGCTGCACACCAAGCATCTTTTACAGGATCAAGATTTGTTTCTCCACCTGCAGCCGTATCCATAAAACCTTTTATAGCTTCTTGACCAGTTTCAGTAAGTGAGTTTAAACCTGAAAGAATTTTTGATTTTTTTGAGTTAGGATTACGTGTACCTTCTAAAAGATAGTTAAGCTCCGCAATTTTATCTATAGGGCTTACTGAGCCAGGTCTTATCTTTGGACTTATATTTGGTATTGGTTTACGTGGTCTAGTTTTTGGTTTCTTACTAAATATTTCATCTGTCTGTGATACGACACTAGGTTCTGTTGATGGTTCTGATGGTAGTTCAGGATAAAAAGCATCTGGACTAGATTGTGCAGAATCTAAGTAAGTATCAACTTGGTTATAAAGACCTTCAGGAAGATCTATACCTATCGTAGGATCTTCTTTCTCAAGACCAAAACGTCCAATAGTTGTTGCAGGTTCAGTCTGATTACCCTGTATGTTCAGCACCATTCACTTCATCCCTTAAAAGTTTTAATCTACGTAGTGCTCTTGCTTCACCTTGTAGTCTAAATAAGTCATCTGGTTTTAACGTTTGTTCTATTTGAATGTGAACGTAGTTAAGTCTTCGATCCAGTTCTTCGTTAAACGAGTTCCATAGTTTGTTGTCGTTCACTAAAGGTTTTAAGTTCATCCTTGCCCTTGTCCTGTGTTAGCAGTAAATCCAGGCTCACCTGGGGTAGGAACAGATCCTGTACCTATCTGCCCACCACCAGATCCTTGAGTATCTTGTGCTTGTGCTCCTGCAGGTGCTCCTTGTTGTGGTGGTGCTGCCTGTGGAGGTGGTGGATTTTCTGCTTGAAATTTCTTTAAGATCTCAGCTTGTATAGCTGCGTCTGTCATTGAGTTAGCAACTTTGTCAGGATCAAGATCCATAGAGTTTGCAATCTCTCTGATAATATAATCCATTTTTGCGAAAGGTGCAAGAGCAGGATTCTGAACAACACCAAGAAATTGCATGAGTCTTTGACTACGAACTTCGTTAGCCATCAAAGAGTTTGTACCCTCAGCTTTAATTTCTAGATCACCTTTAATACTAGGATCAAAATCAAACTGCATGTTAAAACTAAAGAAAGCTTTTGCTAGTGGTGATAATAAGTAATCATCTATATTTTTAACAACAGTACGTATGCTACCGTTGGCAGCAGACATAAGCATAGAAATACCAGAAGCAGTACGACCCACTCCTTGTATGCCTGTTTGACCATGAGCAAAAGAAGGAAAGCCAGTTGATTCATCTGCTAGTACCCTTGCTTTATCAAACATTTGCATGTTCTCGTTACTTACGTTAGGGAACTTAGTACCAAAGATAGCCTGTCCAGGTGCTCCCCCCATTCTTCTCAGGACTTTGCCAGGGTACATTGTTAGATCCTGACCAGGGGCTAAATTAGTTTCGTCTACTTCAATAAGCAAGTTACCTGATAATGCTGCATTGTCCACACTCATACGCATGAAGCCATTCATGAGTGTTTGGGTATCATCCATGTTCTCAGCAAGACCTACACCAAAGAAGCTATAAGGATTAATTTCGTAGGGTACAGCATAGTACGGAAGGATAGCAGGGTTAAACGGATTCATTACAAGTCGTAATACTTGTCCGTTACAAATCCAGATATTAACTGATACTTGATCCTGATCTTTCAACTCTTTTGGAATTTCTACATCGTGATCTTTTAAAATATCAGTGTCAACATAACCCCAGAACTCAAGGACGTTATAGCGTTCTGCTTTAGTCTCTTGATCAGCATCTTCCATAACCTGTTCCCACCACTCTTTTGAGTAGGACTCACCAATTTCAATTGCTGTATCAATCGAGTTAGATCTAAAGAAAGGTCTGTTCTTTAAAGACCTCATCTGTGACCTAGACATTTTATGTCGTTCAATAACGTACTCAGCCTCATCCATGTTGTTCGCATCTGGATCAGGATAAAAATTCCAGATACTTACACTAGAAGTCTGGGGAATAGTTTTGTACATTGGGGAGTAGTTGCCTTGATCATCCCAGTTAGGGTATTCTTTATCAAGAGCAAATGGGCCTTTCATTATGCCTGTACCAAACAGAGCAGTTTCAAAGGCTGTGTTACGTAATTGTTTGCTTGCGTTAGATTCGTCTAGTTGATCATGGATTTTCTTTTCCATTTTCTTTGCTGCTACCATAGCAGGATGATAACTAGGTTGTGATGGTGTTTGTCCTTCACCTTCTCTAAGATCGTCAAGAACAGGTTCTAGTTTATTACGTAAACCTCCTAGTCTTTCTCTTAGATCAATTATGGTTTCTCCAGGCTGTAACTTGGTATCATCAGGAGTAAGACCTTGTGAAGTAGCTTCTTTTATCTGAGGGTTTGTTTCAAAGTGTACAGCCTCTGCTACACCGTCAGGAAGTTTAGTAGGGTTTATTGAAATAGGAAACTTGTGGCTTCCAAATAAAACATCAACAATTTGACCGTAAGCTGCAAGAACTTTAGTCTTGGTTACTTTTACAAATACTCTGGATTTTTCTGTGGAAGTAAACTGTACGTCAGGACCGTAGATACCTCTGTAGTTCTGATAAGATTTAATCCATCTTTGTTCGTCAGAGTATCTGGCTTTGTCAGCTTTACTATACTTGTCTTCTACAAAACCTACGATAGTGCCTGTAGCAGGATCACTACGGCTTTCGTTGTCTTCAGTATCTTCTATATATGAAGACGTATCTTCATCCATTGATAATTCATCTGAGTCAAAAATATCATCTTCTTCCATAGGAAATCCTTAATAACCAAAAGTGGGATCTGAAGCTTGAAATCCAGATCTTTGAGAAGCAGGATCAAAATCAAATATGCTGCTTCTTGGACGTGTCATCACACCGTATCTAAGTGCGTCATACAAGTGGTCTTCTGAGTGAGTGTCAACATCTTCAGGGTTTCTTTTATCCAAAGGTATAGACGGTAGTTGAGAGATAAGATTTGTGCAGTTATTAAATATAACAAGCCTTGGCTCTTCCGTAAATTCATCCACTTGTAATCGTCTGTGTATCTCGTTTTTACCTGCTACCCTAGAACCTTTTGATCTGTCAGATGGCCTCCAACGACAACCTTTCATAATCATTTGTTCTGCTAGGCTAGGTCCAGTGTCTCCACGATTATGCCAGAGAGAGGAGTCTAGAACTCCGTATCTTACTTTTTCTCCGTCTTCAATGTCCAGGATCATGTCAGCCAAATCAGTAGCAATTATTTTAGAAACGTATAGCTCTCTGTAGACTATTAGCTGTTCAGACCCTGGAGCAACTGCGAACCAGACTACACCAGTATAAGATCCGTATCCGTAATCACAAGCTCTAAATCGAGTCCAGTTACTAGGTATGTCAAAAGGATCTACTGCGTGAATACGCCTGTTAAACTCTGGGAAGGCTGCACCTTCATTTATATCCCAATCACCTTCAAGTAGTTGTCTTCTTTGATGTTCTGGTAAAGACAAAAGGTTTGCTTCGTACATACCATCTTCAGAAAGGTAGGGATTATCAAATAACGTAGCAGGAATAAACTTTCTTTTAAAGAGAGGTTCGCCCTGTCTTGTGTGACCTTTAGGCCACTTTATTACTTCTCCGTTTTCGTCTGTTGCCCAAAAAGATTCGTCTGGTGTATTGGGGTCAATAAAAACTTTTTTTACCCATTGGTGTCCTGGGCCTCCAGGGTTGCTTGTGGCTCTCATATAAAGAGGAAGTCCACTGGCTCTTGTAGCACGTAGTCTTGAACGCATGTATGTCCAAGCATAATCTGTAGGCCACTGTGTAAGTTCGTCAAAGCCAATCCAGTTAAAGGCTTGTCCTTGGTATCTCATAACATCATCATCACGATCAAGGTATGACATCCACAGTGTTGCACCGTTAGGTGCTACCCAAGTCTTATCTCTTTCCATGAACTTTATTCCTGGCACAGCCTTTGGATAAAGTTGTTTGCTTACAGAAATAAGTTCTCGTAGCTCTTCTGTACTCCTACGAACAAGTAACATTCGTGCATGTGGATTCGTAAAATATCTAACTGGATCAGCAACCAACGAGAACGACTTCCCACCTCCTGCTGCCCCTCCATATAATACCTCTTGTTCCGTAGCTGCTAAAAACCTAGTCTGTGGCCCAGGGTTAGGTTCAAATATTACTTCTTGTTTGACCACAGAAGGGGCAACACTCCCCTCTTTCGAGTTTGATGTAGCCCTCATCTGCGTCAAGACTTTTGGTGTGTTTTCCACCAAGTCTTTCTTCTTCGATCTTCTGGCTTTTCCTTGCCGCTTCTTTGTATTTTTTGGCATACTGCCTGTAGTTAGAAGATGCTCGCCTTCTTTTTTCTTCCATTCTGACACGTTTATACAACCCTACATGTGAGATGCTTCTACCAGATTGATCAGACAACCACTTAGCTACTTGTCTTACACTGTAATCTTTAAGAAACTTCTTTGCTTTTTCTAAAAGTTCTAATTCTTCAGGGATAGGAATAAGAAGCATATCATCTTCTTTATCCTGTTCATAACCAAAGGGTACGTGTCTTCCTACCCTTATGACAGGATACCACTCTCCTAGTTTTCCTTGTAGTGGTATCTGCCAATCAACTTTGGTTGGGTGATCTGCTTCTGATGCTCTCTTACTCATTATCTTTCGCAGGTAAAATAAACAAAGGCTCTGCAGACTTTACTTCTACCTTATCTGTTTTAGTGAAACCTGCACGATCTAAAATATCTTTTGCTGCTAACATCTTTTCTTTTACGCCCAGATCTGTGGGGTCTGCCATAACAGAAAACATAGTATACGCTGCTTTTGTTGATGATTGTGCTATGAATTTTTTTGTTAGATCTGCTATCTCGTCTGTCAGACTATTTACTATCTGTGTAGAAGCAACACCGTCAGAGTAACCTGCTAATTTTTTTGCTTGCACAGGATCTCCTTGTGCTTCTTCAAATAAAACATCGAGGAATTTTTGTTGTTTCTCTGTTAAGTTTTTTACCATTATGCCACCATATAAATTATAAAACCTAGAGTTCCTGCACCTACTGAAAGAAGAACACCTGAGATACCCCAAGTAATTATTGCTTCTTGTACCTCTGCCTTACGGTACTCTTGCTCTTTCTTTTGTTTACGTATTCTACCTTCAGTGGCTACAAGCTCATCCCAAACCGATGGCCCATACGTAAAACTGATCCAGTCTTTTAGCTCTTTTCGCATGGCCTCAGCTTTCTTTTTAGCCGTGAATATTTCTAGAGCTTCTGCTTCAACAGAACCCCCTAATGATTTCCACCAAGGAGGGTTCTTGTTTTTCTGTTCTAAGTAGGACAAGTCGCTCATGCTACTAGCCCACTGATTTAGTTGACCACCCATTTCTTGAAGATCTTTTCCGAACTGGAAACCTTTCTTCAAAGCATTGAAAGCTACGGTAGCTCCACCGATTATTGTAACTGGATCGATAACGAGCCTCCTCCCAAAGTACCCCTACTATCATCAATAAAATTAGTTGATTCTTTCAGATAGATTTACCATAGAGTATGGCTCTTTCTATATCGTGCCTACCAATACCTAAATCTTTTAATTCTCTGTCAGTCATTCTACTAAGTTGTATACGTGCAATCTTACGTCTTACTGACTCTGTTCTTGCCTCTACTATTCTGTTAAAGATTCTTTTAAACATTTTCTATCCTCTGTATTTGTTAGCCCTAACTGGGTGAGGATAGTTATATACAAGTAGTTATACCAGAGTAGTGACAAATATGCAACCCCGTTATGACTTGCCTTTAGGTTTTGTAGTCCAGGCTTCGTTAACATCAGGAGTAGAAGGGTCATCCTTTATGTAATGACCCCTTTCATTTCGAGCACGTACTCTCTCTTGTTCTACTACATCTGCTACAGTCTCAGGTTTTCCTTGGTTCATAATAAACTCTAAGACAGCAGGATCTTTAGTGTGCCACTCTCCGTGAATACGTTCACCAAGAACTGCTCCGTATTGATCTACTATCTTATCACCTTCTAGTTTCATTTGCTAGTTCTCCTAGTCATACCACCACCGTAAAACATTCCTTTTGTACGATAGTCCATCATTCCACCTTTAGCATACCCTTTTTTCTTTTTCTGTAGGCTACCTTTAGAGTTTCCGTACCTAGTACCTTCTGTCTTGCCTGGACCCATCTTATAGGCTTCCATAGCTCTTGCTCTATTTTTGTACTTACTTCCGTTCTTTTTGTACCATTCATCAAACTTAGTAGCTTTTGCTAAACCTTCTTCAGCAACCTTTTTAACTTTGTCTACTTGCTTAGATTTAGACTCTCGCTCTCCAATGCTTTCTTTAGCTTGTTTACCTTTAGTTGGTATAGTAAAAGCAGGAGGTAGTTTTTCAACTGTGATAACATCCTTGGCTGAACCTGGACGTGCTTTAGGTTTCTTTGAAGATGATGGAGCACCACTAATGTTTTTACCTTTTGCGTTAGCCCAAGCTGTAAGAGCAGAACCTTTGTACTTACCTTTGTTCTTTTTCTTCCAAGCATCTAAATCTTCTTTTGTTACAGCAAGCATTTTCTTGCCTTGCTTATTCATGTAATATATTGATCCTGCTTTTTTAGCGGCAGAGATACTTTTATAATCTTTGTAAGAAGCCATTGTATTATCCTTTTACTTGTAAGTATTCTTAGGTCTAGCAATACCAGTATTGATTTCGCCAGAAGATTTAACCATGCCACCTACGTTATACATAGCAACTTTACCACCTTTGGCGTAAGCTTTCTTTTTCTTTGGCATACCACCTTCGTTCATGTAACCCATGTTGTTACGAACTGCTTTAGGTAATTTTTTAAGACCAGACTGAGATGCACTAGGAGCTTTTAATCCTCCTGCTGCGTAACCCTTTTTCTTCATGTTAGCTCCACCTTTAGAGTAACCTTTCTTCTTTTTTGTCATACCACCTTTATTCATGCTAGACATAACTTTACTCCTTAACTCTTTAATAGGCATTGCCATTATTTTCTTTTCAGATAGTCTTCCTAGAATTTCTGCTATACTTCTTTTTTCACCCATAGAAAGTAGTTTAAGAGCTAAACTTTCTATCTGTTTGTCTGTTGCCATTTTATTCTTCCTCACCATTAATACTGTACAAATTGTTAAAGACTCGTTGCGTATCCCATACATAGTCTACGTCTTCTTTTGAGTTATATATGTTCTGGTTTGGTTTAAAGTCTGGAGCACCTTCACCAGTTTCAAACCAAGCAGGGTGAGTTACTCTCACTCTATTATTGGGCAACGCAACCATGTTACCTGTGTATTCTCCTGCGTCTAACAACTCTAATACGTGAGATTGTTTATGTTGTGCAGGGTCATCTGCTACTTCGTTGTCTGTGTAATCGACAGTGAAGTAATACTTTGCAGGGTAAAACTCACCATCTATCTTTGCTATCCAAGGAGCAGGTGAGGCTCTTTCTAATTTGTGTACTGAGTGAGTATGCGACATACAATCCCAGGGTTGTGCTAAGTACGGTGGTAACTCTGTAGGCCACT